>Ga0075114_10000154_pt1 | contig 46526 bp, 29 predicted proteins | sample AntAceMetag02UKM_FD_69784 | JGI IMG/M metagenome (GOLD analysis project Ga0075114, IMG submission 69784) | Saline lake microbial communities from Ace Lake, Antarctica - Antarctic Ace Lake Metagenome 02UKM | ecosystem: Environmental > Aquatic > Non-marine Saline and Alkaline > Saline | place... | reverse complement strand
CGGCAACCACGCCCAGGTCGTGGGCGATGCCGCTATCACCAACGATCCGGCGCGCGGTGGCATCGCCAGCCTCGATGGTTTGGGTGACGCCATCCTGGTGCCGGCGATCGGCGATGGAACCGCTAGTGAGGTGACCATCTCCCTATGGATGAACACCGATATCGCCTGGACCAGCGGGTACTTCTCTCTGTTCCACTGCGATGGCTGGGCCGCCGGTGACATCCACATGCACGTCAGCAGTCCCGGATACTTCACTGCCGGCGTCAACGGCATGGGAGACAATCTGCAAAGCGCGACGATGCCCGAGGTGGACCAGTGGTACAACGTCACCGTCGTGGTTTCGGCCTCCGAGGCGAGTCTGTACGTCAACGGCATCCAGGAGGATTCGCGCATTCCAACCGCGGTCCCCGAGACCTTCATCTTTGGTGAGGGACACCTGGGCATCTGGCTGAACGGTGCGAATCTGGAGCGTGCGTTGACCGGTCAGATCGACGATGTACGATTCTACAATCGCGCCCTGTCCTACGGCGAGGCGATGGGCCTGGCCGGCCGGACGACGGCGCTGTACAAGCCGTTCTGACCCGGCAGTACGATAACACACGTCCCAAGAGTGCGGGGCGTAGCATGAAATATCGGAAGGGGTTGTGGGTGTTGCTCACAGCCCCTTTTCTATTTCTGCGCCAGCTCCGTAGGGTGGATCCTTGACCCACGGGACCATCCAAACGGCAACGCACAGACATGACCGCGAGGGTCTACTCCCCCCCGGCCATCTCCTCCAGCGTCGCCTCATCCAGCCTCTCCCATATCGCTCCCTGGACCCGCTCGAAGGCCTTTTGCAGGGCCTTGTCTCGTGGAAAGCGCGACTCTTCATGCGGGTCGAGGACAGCCCGCACGACGTCGCCCATGCAGATCTCATCGGCTGGTCGCGCAAGCAGATAGCCCCCACGCCGTCCTCGGATACTCTTGACGAGCCCGGCGGCCTGCAATTCGGAAATGATCTGTTCGCCGTACTTCTTGCTGATCCCCACTCGCTCGGCCGTGTACTTCAGCGGCGTCCGCTTGTCCTGTTGGGCAAGGTCGACCATTATGCCTACGCCATGTAATATCCTCGTTGGAAGTATCATACTGCAGAGTGTACCGGCTTGCAGGCAGAGAGGCAAGACTACAAATCTCCTTACTCGCAGCCCCAGAGTACGATGTAATCATCAGGAGACAGCGTGCCTAGCGCTGCCCTCTCGACCAACTGCCGCTATCCGAGGTCCCGGCACACGCTCCTGCTATTATGAGCCAACGACGGCTGGAATATCTGCGCGTTCACCTGGTTTGGCTCAGCCTTTTTTCTTGACGCCCCACCGGGACAGTGTATGATATACACAGAACTAATATTGAAGGGTCTGAATGGCTATGAGACAACCACAGGCGGCTTCCGAGAGATGCGCGGCGCTGGCCGCACAGTGCCAAAGGGACCAGATGCGAAGGGGCCAATGCGGTATACCTCTTTATGCAAAACAAACCCAATTTTCGCTCTCTTGGGGCCAAGAACGCGGTTTGTGGAAAGAAACAAACCCAAACAAAGCCAATTTCCCGGGCCCGTGCGGAGTCGCCTGGACGGGCGGGGCTTTACAGAACAGGGAAATCTGCTATGCTGTGGCCGCATGGATTGGCTGCGCCATTGCCTGGGGAGGTTGTTGGGCTCTTCTAACGCAGTTGAAACGAGACAGAACCTATCATCATGTGGGGCAAATATGAGAATCAAGACGATCAGAGCACATGAATTGCTGGATTCGCGCGGCAACCCGACCCTGGAGGCCGCCGTGGTCCTGGAGAACGGCCTGATGGCGACCGCCATGGTCCCTTCGGGGGCCTCGACCGGTCAGCACGAGGCCCTGGAACTGCGGGACGGCGATCCCAATCGCTACCTGGGCAGAGGCGTCCTGCGAGCGGTCGGGCATGTCAACGACGAGATCACCCCGGCCCTGCTGGGTATGGATGTGACGAACCAGCAAGCGATCGACCAGGCCATGCTGGATCTGGACGGGACGCCGAATAAGTCCAAGCTGGGCGCCAACGCGATCCTCTCGGTCTCGATTGCGGTCCTCAAGGCCGGCGCCGCGGCCCGCGGCATCCCCTTCTACGCCTATGTCTCGACGCTCTGTGATCCAGATCCGACGGGCAAGTTCACGATGCCCATCCCCATGATGAACGTACTGAACGGGGGCAAGCACGCCGAGGGCTCGGCCGATTTTCAGGAGTATATGATCATGCCCGTCGGGGCGCCGTCCATTGTCGAGGCGGTGCGCTGGGGCGCCGAGATCTTCCACAATCTGGGCAAGATCATCCTGGACAAAGGGTGGCCCACCACCGTGGGCGACGAGGGTGGCTACGCCCCCCCGGTCAGCTCGAACGAGGAGCCTCTGGAACTGATCATGGCGGCCATGGAAAAGGCGGGCTACCGCCCCGGCGAACAGGTGGCCATCGCCCTGGACCCGGCGGCGACCGAGATCCATGTCGATGACAAGTACCACCTGGAAAAAGACGGGCGCAAGGACCTGACCTACGAGGAGATGGTGGACCTCTATGAGGACTGGATCAAGCGGTATCCGATCGTCTCGATTGAGGACGGGTTGGCCGAGGAGGACTGGAGCGGGTTCAACCACCTGATGGAAGAGACCGAGGGTAAGGTTCAGATCGTCGGCGACGACCTGTTCGTCACGAATGCCGAGCGCGTGCGGATCGGGATCTGGGAACAAGCGGCCAACTCGGTATTGATCAAGGTCAATCAGATCGGCACGATCACCGAGGCGCTCAAGACCATCAACCTGGCCCGCCAGCACGCGATGACCTGCATCATCTCGCACCGCTCGGGCGAGACGGAACTACCCTTCGAGGCCGACTTCGCCGTCGGGACGCACGTGGGGCAGATCAAGATCGGTTCGCTGTCCCGCTCGGAACGCGTCGCCGAATACAATCAGCTCATGCGGATCGAGCGCCAACTCGGCGACCGTGCCCAAATGGCCAAGTTCCGCTTCGCCCGCTAGCGCTATTGGGGTGTGACGTACCTGGAACTCACACCTCTTTCGTAACGCCGGGCTGGGGGGCGGCGTAGAGGCCCTTGGCGTCGGCGTGGATGGGTGCTTCGCTGTCGAAGGACAGGTTGTCGATATCCTTGATGAACTTGAAGTCGCTGGCCATCACTTGGTCCCAGGTGATGTACTGGCCCGTATGGGTGGCGATGCGGCCCATCAGGGCGGTCACCTCGGCCTCGCCGGCGCGACGCGCCTCGTTGTGCGGCTTGTCCTGGCGGATCGCGTCGAGCAGGAGTTGCCATTCGACGCGGTACGGGTTCGGATCGTTCTTGCCGTACTGCCAGATGAGATTGTCCGCCTTCATGTCGTGCCCCTGGTAGATCTTGGGCTTGGGCTGGCCCAGAGTCGCCATGAGGACCGCCGAGCCCTTGGAGCCATGGGCGTAGTCGGAATAGGTGTTCCAGCAACCGTTCATGTGTCGCGAGAAGGCGAATAGCTTGGCCCCGTCGGCGAAGGTGTACTCGACGGTGTAGTGATCGAACTGGTTGCCCGCCTCCGGGTAGCAACGCCCCCCAAAACCCTGGGCCGAGACGGGCCAGGCGCCCTTAGTCCAGCAAGCGACATCGACATTGTGACAGTGCCAGTCGATAAAGAAGCCCGACGAGACCCAGTTGAAGCTGTTGGGATGCTGGAGTTGGAAGGCGATTTCGTTGGCGCCGGACGGCAGCGCCGGGCAGTGGACCGGCCCATGGACGCGGTAGATGCGCAGCGTGTGGACATCGCCGATGAGTCCGTCATGAATGCGATTGATCGTCTCCTGGCGCGCCTGGGAGTGACGCCACATGAAACCGACGCCCACCTTGAGGTTCTTCTTCTCGGAAAGCTCGGCGGCCTTGAGCCACCGCCGGACGTTGGGCCCATCGGTCGCGAACGACTTCTCGGCAAAGACGTTGACGCCCTTCTTCACGGCATACTCGAACATCATCGGACGAAAAGCCGCGTGGGTCGTCAGGAGCACGACGTCACCCGGGTCGAGGCAATCGATGGCCTTCTTGTACGCGTCGAAACCGCCGAATTGCCGAGCGGGCGGGACGTCGATCTTCTCGGCCGCGACACCTTTGAGGTTCTTCAGGCTGCTCTTTAGACGCTGCTCGAACAGATCGGCCATCGCGTAGAGCTTGACGGGCCCACCCTTGGCGGCCAGTGCATCGGCGACCGCGCCGGTGCCACGACCCCCGCAGCCAACCAGCGCGAGCTTGATCGTGTTGTGCTCGCCGGCGTAGAGCCGTGGCCCGATCCCGGCCAAAACCGAAGCGGCCGTGACCTGACCCGACAATTTCAAGAAATCCCGACGTGATTTCGAACCGACCGACGCGTTACGCTGTGTTGCATTCATTGACGACTCCTCTCATCTCTGACGCACTGCGATGTTCGCTCCTCTGGCTCGGCGCGGGCTCTACACCACGGCTCAGAGCAATCGACTCCGACGCCGGCCAACCACCGAACAGCATACCACCATTGCCGGTCAGTGCAAGCATCTCGACCAAACTCCTGTTCTCCCGAACAGACTGGGGGCTTTTTTCTCGCATTTGCACCGATTCTGGTGTTCAATACTTCGCATGGATGAAGAATCTCAAGAGAATACAGTTGCAATGGGCGTGAACGCCTCCGAAGACAACGAATCGGCCCCCACCCAGTCAACCGGCAACGATTCTGAAGAAACTGAAGAAAAAGACGACACGCAGCCTCGCAAGCGAAAGAAGTCCTGGAAAGCCAGCCAGTTCGAGGTGCCCGAAAAACCGGGCGAAACTCGATTTCACGATCTGGGGCTTCCCGACCGCATCATGCACGCGATTGCGGATCTCGACTTCAAATACTGTACGCCGATCCAGGCCAAGACCCTGCTCCACGTCCACGCCGGCCGCAACGTCTCCGGGCGCGCCCAGACCGGCACGGGCAAGACCGCCGCGTTCCTGATCACGATGTTCAGCAAGTTCCTCCAGGACCCCGCCCCGCCGGACCGGCCGATCGGGACGCCCCGCGCCCTGGTCCTGGCCCCGACACGGGAGCTGGCGATCCAGATCGTCAAGGACGCCGAGGACCTGGGCAAGTATTGCCGCTTCAATTGCGTCGCCATCTATGGTGGGCTTGAAGTCAAGAAGCAGAAGAACCGGCTCGACAAGCGACCCGTCGACCTGATCGTAGCGACCCCGGGACGCCTGCTGGATTTCGTCAAACGCAAGTACCTCGATCTCAAGAAGATCGAGGTACTGGTGATCGACGAGGCCGACCGGATGCTGGACATGGGCTTCATCCCCGACGTCACGCGGATCATCCGGCACACGCCGCCCAAGGCCAAACGACGGACGATGCTCTTCAGCGCCACGCTGACCGAGGACGTTCTGCGTCTGGCGTCCCAGTGGATGCCCGACCCGGTCATCTGCGAGGTCGATCCGGAACAGGTGGCGGTCGAGACCGTCGACCAGATCGTCTACATCACCACGTCGCGCGACAAGTTCAAGCTGCTGTTCAACATTCTCGAGAAGCGCCAGGACGACCGAACGCTGATCTTCTGCAATCGTCGCGACCGCACGCAATGGCTGGTCTCCAATCTCAAGCGGCACAAGATCGAGTGCGAGTTGCTCTCCGGCGCCGTGCCTCAGAAGAAGCGACTGCGCATCCTCGAAGGGTTCCGCACGGGTGAGTACAAGGTCGTCGTCGCCACCGACGTAGCGGGTCGCGGCCTGCACGTCAAAGACATCGGGCTCGTCGTCAATTATGAATTCCCCTACGAGGCGGAGGACTACGTCCATCGCATCGGCCGGACCGGACGCGCCGGCGTCGAAGGTACCGCCGTCTCCTTCGCCTGTGAGGACGAGTCCTTCATCATCCCCGATATCGAGAAGTACATCGGAAATCCCCTCAAGTGCTCCATGCCCGACGAGGAATTATTGAAACGCGTCCCCTCTGCCCACGGCTCGGCCCCCACCGAACCCTCTGCCAGCCGCTCGTCGGCCCGGGGCTCCTCTTCTCGTGGGTCCGCGCGGCGGGGCTCCTCTAGCCGCCGTCCCTCCCGGCGCAAGCGGTAGGACTGTATCTTCGGAAAGCCCACTCGCCGTCCGATAAGTAAAAATCCCGTAAGAGTGACGCCACTATTGGCCCGCCGCACCGAATCCGACCGATATAGACGGTACCGGTTCGTCGCTACGCCACAATGCGCGCGTGAACCGAACCGTACTACGCATTGGGATATCTCGGCAATGCTGAAACAGGTGAATTCCATACCGCCGACGCCGCGCAGCCGGCACCGGACCAAGTCGTGCCCGTTCTGCGCCGAGGCGATCCGGTATGAGGCGGTCAAGTGTCGCTATTGCGGTGAGTTCCTCTATGGCGACCGCCGGGAAACGGCCGTGAAGTTTGGCCTGCTCCCCCCCGAACCGGAGATGGACGAGGGCGAGCAGGACGAATTCGAGGAAGAGCAGGACGATCTGCTCTGGTGTGGAAGGCCCAGCGTCCTGGCCCTGGGCAGGACGCTCATTGCCACCACCCTGCTCATCGGTGTCTGTTGGGCCGTCTTCAAGTACCCTGTCACCGCGCTGGTCGCCTACGTCGACGCCCTCATTCCCCCCGCCACGCTCGAAACGGAGATGCTGGTTCGCGTTGAAGGCTGGCTCGATCTGGGCGCCCTGGTCCTGATGGGGCTCGCGGCGCTGGTCTTGCTCTGTCGCATCGTGGCGCTGAAGAGCATCTACTACGAGGTGACGCCCGACCGAATCGAATGGTCGCGCGGGATCTTCGATCGCCAGGTGGACAATATCGACATGTTCCGTGTGATCGATCTGAAGCTGCGCCGCTCACTGCTCGAAGCCATCCTGGGGATCGGGACCGTGACGCTGACCACAAAAGACGATTCCGAACCCCATTTCGACTTCGTCAAGGTCGGCGGCTGCCGCGACCTCTACAACGTTATCAAAGAAGCCGGACTCGAAGCCGACAAAATCCGCAACGTCATCCACATGGAATAGCCCCCTTTACGTCGTTCGTCCCGCCTGCGCCGAGTCCCGGACTGCTTTGAGAGAAGACTGATCTTGACGGTCTCACGGCTATTCGCTACCGTCGTAACTTGCTGACATGGTTCTTAGGAAACCGCCTGTGGTTTGACCAGACTGAAGCTCGTTTCTGGAGACAGACAATGGACACGAAGGCATTGGAGTTGCTACGTAGGCGTGCAGCACTGGGAGCGTTTGCAGTCTGTTTGATTGTTCTTGGTGCTTCTGTCGAGGGGAATCAGGGGGCGGGGCTGCAGATTGAGACGCGGGCGGGTTTGGATCAGTCGAACAGCATCCGGAACCATTTGATGCGGGTGGCCGACGAGGTGACGCAGGACTCGCTGGGCGGGATCAGGACGTTGGCGGACTGGGAGAAAGTCCGACCTCGTCGCTACGAGCAGTACCTGGAGATGATGGGGCTGGTGGATGTCCCGGTCGATGGGCCGCGACCGGCCTTGAACGTCAAGATCGTCGGGACGATCCGTAAGGAGGGCTACCGCATTGAGAAGCTGCGCTACGAAGCCTTGCCCGGGCTGTACGTACCGGCGAGTTTGTACATTCCCGAGGGGACAGGCAAGCCCATGCCGGCGATTCTGTATGTCTGTGGTCACTCGCGTACGCAGAAGGTCTCGTATCAGCCGCACCCGCGCAAATTCGCCCAGTTGGGCTTTGTCTGCCTGATCATCGAGACGATCCAGTGGGGCGAGGTCTATGGCGAGCACTGGGGATGCTACGCACGGGGCTGGTTTCACTGGTACAGTCGAGGGTATTGCCCCGGCGGGGTCGAGCTGTGGAATGCCATGCGGGGTCTTGACCTGCTCTGCGCAAGGCCTGAAGTGGACAAGGACAAACTGGGCGTCACGGGCATTTCGGGAGGCGGCACGCAGAGTTGGTACATCGCCGCGGCCGATCCGAGGATCAAGGCGGTCGCGCCGGTCTGTGGGACGAGCACCGTCAACTCGCACATTCATCAGCGAACCATCGACGGTCATTGCGATTGCATGATGCCGATCAACACCTACCAGCGTGATTTCCACGACATCGGCGCCCTGATCGCCCCCCGTCCTCTGCTGGTCGCCTCGGCCAACCGGGATGGACTGAACTCCATTGAGGCGGTCCGCGAGGCGGTCCACTACATTACGGACATCTACGAACTCTATGGCAAACCCGACAACATCAGCCTGGTCGAGACTCCCGGCGGGCATTCCTATCACGAGATCTCGCGGACCCGGATATTCTCCTTCTTCCTCAAGCACCTGATGGGCAAGGATGTCCCGGCGTCCGAAGTGGGCGACGTCGACATGACCGAAACCGCGATGCTGTCGGCCGATGAATTGAAGGTCTACGTCGATGGCCCGCCGGAAGACGATCGCACAAAGACGATCCAGGAGACCTTCGTGAAGGTCGCCAGCCCGCCCGAGATATCGAGGCGACAGCAGTTGCGAGCGCATCGCGACAACGTGCTCGCCTTCCTGAGAGAACGAACGTTCGGGGCCTTTCCGAAGGACCCTGCGCCCCTGGATATCCGCTGGGAATTCCGCGCCGCCGACGGCGCCGCTCATGGCAGAGACACGCTCAGCTTCGTCTCGGAGCAGGATTATCGACTGAAGATCGACGTCCGCTGGCGACAGGCGCCGCAGAAAGCCAGTCCGATGATGGTGGTCCTGCGCAGTCCGAACGAGGACCGCTGGGCGTCGGAAGGCTTCATCTCGGGGCTGGACAGTTCCTGGAATCTCGCCTACTTCGAAACTCGTGGCGTTGGAGAGACGGGATGGTCGCCCGAGTTGCAATGGCACATCCGCCGGGCCGCGGCCTGGACCGGTCGCACGGTGGCCTCCATGCGGGTCTACGACGTCCTGAGGTGCCTGGAAGCCTTACGAGAGCAGAGAGGAGTGGATACCGAGCGAATCGCCATCGCCGCACGGGGTGAGATGGCGGCGGTTGCGTTATACGCCGCGCTGCTGGATGGAAACGTGTCGGCCGTGCTCTTGCGCGATCCTCCAGCCACGCAGAACGCACCGAGCAGTCCCGATGGACGAGGCGAAGCCATCGAGATGCTGAACTGCCTGCGCATCACCGATTTGCCCCAGGTGGCCGGTTTACTCTACCCTGCCGATATCGTCATGACCGGCCCGATACCCGACTCATACAACTGGGCGGGCCAACTGTACCGGGCCCTGGGCGAGGGAGAGAGGTTTCAGAAGGTGAACCGGTTTTCCCAGTGGAAATCCCGTCCCTGACACCGTATAATAGCCCGCTATGAAACTGCCAAAACTTGACAATCCCGACAGGTACAAGGGGCTGTACATCTTCGACTTCGGCGATCACACCGGGGTCGGATTCACAGCCGAGGAAGTGGCCGAACTGCTCGAAAGCGAACGCTACCGCGAGGGCAAGGTCTACAAGGTCCACCGCGCCTATCCCGACGGTCGGCTCGAATTGAAGGGCGTCCCCACGGAGACGTTCCAACTCGAATCGGGCATGATCTTCTATTCGACGCTGGCTGAGACCGCCCAGAGCGACTTCAAGCGCCTCGTGGACGTCGCCATCGAAGCGGCCCCGCCGTGCCGGGCCAAGGTGCATCTGGCCCACTACAACGACTTGAAGTACGGGGTCGCACTGATCTACCCGGGCGAATACGAGGAAGAGGTTAGCGCCTGGCTATCGGCCCGAGCGTACCGCACGAGTGGGCAGGCCGAGGGTGGAGCCGGCGCCGTGGAGCGATACTATCAGGAGGGGCCCGAGATCCTCGAGCGCCACCAACTCTTCGGGGCCAGCGAGGGCATCAGCCGGACGGGCGACGAGTTGCTCGGCGCCCTGAAACAGGCGATCCAGCGCTAGGCGATAACCAGAAATGGGACTGACGATACTCCAATTCAAGGCCCACCGGCCCCGCAAGGGTCGTTCCCGGCGGGCCGCATGCTTGGGTGCTCTGGCCGGCGTCATCTCATATTTTCGACGACCGCGCCGACTCAGCGTCACAACCACCGACCTGCGGCGACACGACTTCACAACCAGCACGCAGCGTCTGGGCGTGCGTTTCGGCGAGCGCATCCGGAGTGTCTTTCGGCACCGATGGCTCCGAGCCCACGTCGAAGGCAGGATTGAAAACGACAGGTGTGACTCTTTGGAGTGCCGGCCCGCGGCGTCTAATCAATCTGAGGCACTTGACTGAGCGTCCAGTACTCGTCAATGGCGCGCACGGCCTCGATAAGCCCCTGGGCGTCCGGTGACTTCACGATGTAGCCGACGGCGCCAAGATCGAAGCTCGCGTTGATGGCCCGGCCGTCGCCGGAAGGCCCCAGAATAATCACCGGGATGCTTTTGAGTTGGTCATCGGCCTTGAGCCATTGCAGAACCTCCAGCCCGATGGCTTTGCTATCGGCCCCGTCGACAAAGATCAGGGTCGGCTTGCGCGCCGCGTCGTCTCTGAGAAAAGCCAGAGCCTCCTCTGCCTGCGAGATACGAATGACACTGTGGCCCATCCCCAGGTCATCGAGTGTGTCGCTAAGCATCGGGAGACTGTCTCCCTGGTTTTCCACGAGCAATACCGGCGTTCGATGATGCGTTCGCTTCTGGCAATCCTTCAGTCCGATCATAACGTGACACTTCCTCTCGTACCCATTGGGACCTGCCGCTCGCCTGGACACGGCATTGAACACAACGCGGAAATGACACTGCTGTCCCGGGCTCGCGACGGGCGCTTCGAGCGTATCGGTATCGGCGTCGGCGCCGCCCGGACAACAGCATCATCCCCCAAAGGTCGAAAATACCGATCGCTGCGGCGGTCCGTATCGTCCCCCCCGGACGATCCCGAGACAGACCGGGAAACGGCAAATAGGTTTCGACCCAAGATCTTCAGATTGACAAAGAACACCGTCACGAGTGGGCCTGGCGTCCATTCTGTGCCCGTCTCCTGATAGTTGCGTGCACTGTTGTTATCGTCCGGACGTGCGCCGAAGTGAACGGGCACCCTCCTGGACGCGCCCCCTTTTTTTCGCAGTCACAACAACCAACCCTGGCGACTGACTGGCTCTGCCCCGGCGTTCCCTAGGCACAGCGAGCCCGGTGCGCCAGACGGACCAGGTCCACAACGGAATTGACCCCTACCTTGCTGAGGATATTGGCGCGGTGAAAGTCCACCGTTTTCGGACTGATATCAAGTTCGTAGGCGATCACCTTGTTGGCTTTGCCGAGCATCAGTAGATCCATGATCTCTTGCTCCCGCTGCGTGAGCAGGTCGATGCGAGCCTGGAAATCGAGTGACTGGGCCTTCGCCGCGCGTTTTTGCCCGTCAAACGCCACGGCCTTCTGGATACTATCGAGCAAGACCTGATCGCGAAACGGCTTCTCGATAAAGTCAAACGCCCCGCTCTTCATCGCCTCAACGGCCATCGGGACATCCCCATGGCCTGTGATGATAATCGTGGGCACTCCATGGCCCAACGTCTTGAGCTTGGCCTGTAATTCCAGGCCGCTCATCCCCGACATACGCACATCAAGGACCAGACATCCAGGCTGAGACGGAGCATATGCGTCGAGGAACTCGGGCGCACTGTTATAGGTTCTGACCTCAAGGCCGATGTCCTCGATCAACAGGCACAAGGATCGGCAGATTGCCTCGTCATCATCGACAACGAACACTACGGGTTTGACGCTATCCATTTCTTACTCCTACTACGGGTAATGTGAATCTAAAGGTCGTGCCTGACTTTCCATCGGACTCGGCCCAGAGTCGGCCGCCATGAGCTTCGACAATCCGCCGACTCAAGGACAATCCAATTCCCAGGCCCTGGTTCTTTGTCGTAAAGAATGAGTCGAACACCTGTTCGCGCACTTGCCGGGACAGTCCCCGACCGGTGTCACCGACAGCGACTTCGATCATATCCTTCGTCGGTCGGGAGGTGACGACCGTCAGCGTCCGCGGCCCGGGCTTGCGATCCCCCATGGCCTCAATCGCATTTCGCATGAGATTCAAGGCCACCTGCTCGATCTCGACATTGTCGGCCTGGATATCAGGAAGATGACAATCCAGATCGGAGATCACGCGGACCTTGTGCTTGGCGGCCTCCTTCTCGATCATCTCCATTGTTTCGTTCAGGAGCGCCTTAACGTCGAGATTGGTGCAACAAGGTTCGCGCTTACCAACCAAGCCTCGGATACGCTTGATCATGGCGCCGGCCCGCTCGGCCTGCCCGACGATCTGCTCAATGGCGTCCTTCAGAGCGACCGTCGGCAACTCATCCTTCCGGGTCAGTCGCAAGGACGCGTTGGCATAATTGAGGATCGCACAAAGGGGCTGATTCAATTCGTGGGCCAGGCCTGACGCCATCTCCCCCAAGGCATTGACATGCCAGGCCCGGGTCAACTCGGCCCGATGCCGCTGGGCCGCTTTCTCGGCCTCTTTCCGTTCGGTGATGTCCCGCGAAACCGACAGGAGGCGGGTCTGACCACCGATATTGACCTGCTTGAGACGCACTTCCATCCAGAAACACTCGCCGTTCTTACGACGACTGGGCCACTCAAAGATTTGGGGGCCCTCCTGCCTGGCCCTGTGCAGCCACCGCCGTGCGTCCTTCTCCGAATAGGGAGACTGGCCCGGCCCGAAAACGCCCACCTGCAAGTTCAGTATCTCCTCACGAGAATACCCCATGACATCGAGCGCGGTTTGGTTCGCGTCCAGGATGGCGCCGCTTGTCGCGTCGTGAATGAAGGTGGCATCATTGGTCGCGTTGAAGATCTCACGATAGTTGCGTTCGGAAGCGATCAGCGCCCGCTCGGCCTCCCTGCGCTGAGTGATATCCTCCACCGTTCCTTCGTAATACAGTACGTTGCCGGAACCGTCACGAACCACCTTGGCATTCTCGCGAACGAACAGGACCGTTCCATCGCGCCGCTGCCAAGTCGATTCGATGCCCATGACGCGACCACGAGCCTCAATCTGCTCTTTGAACTTCGAACGTTCACAACCGACAAATATTTCGTCCATCTCGATATTCAGCTTGGCGAGTTCCTCAAAGGAGGAATAGCCAAGCATATTGACCAGGGCGGGATTGGTCATCAGAATGCGACCATCGGGCGTCGTCCGATACCAACCCAGGACAGCGTTCTCGAAAATCGTCCGAAACCGTTCCTCACTCTCGCGCAGCGCCCGTTCGGTCTCCCGGCGTTTGGTGATATCCCGAAACGTTCCCAGGATAGCGGTATGCCCCTTGATCCGGACAGTGCGCGCCAGTATTTCGACCGGGACTTCCGTCCCGTCCGAACAGAGCACAGCATTTTCCAGAGGGCCCGCCGCTTCCCCGTCGGGGAGCGTGTGGCGATAGGCCTGAAATGCCTCGCTGGCGAGCTCTTTGAAACCAGGTGCATGGAGTTCCGACTGGTGGATACCCACAATGTCTTGGCGGGATCTGCCCAGCAGGTGGGTACCGGCCGAGTTAACGTCAATGATACACCCTGACTGAGGATCCGCCAGGAAGATACCATCGGGCGAGCCTTCAAACATCATTCGGAATCGCTCTTCACTCTCCAGCACGGCGCTCTCGGCCTTAAGGCGGACGAGAGTGCTGCCGATCTGGGCCACAATCGCTTCCAGAACGGTGCGCGACCATTCGGGCACCTCACGCAGGGTGTGGGAGGCAATGTTTAGACAGGCTATCGCTCGGTTTTCGTGGCAGATGGGGATCATCCCCATCGCCTCCAGACCCTCGCGACGCTGGGCGGGACTGAGGGGAATGCCCAGTCGTCTATGGTTGCCGAAGAATGACGATCCCTTCATTGCCATTTGGGCTGATCGTGAGTCGTGCGGCATAAGGGAGACACTGCGGATGAAATCGGCTGAAAGTCCCGCGTGGACCGTCAACTCAAAAGCTCCCGTTGCTTCATTCAGCAGGTAGATCCCGCCGCTGTCCATCTCCGAGACCTCTATCGCCGCCTTCAGATAAAGCCGGGCTCCCTCGTCAACCTTGTCGATGGCGCTCAGCTTGACCGCCAGTTCGTAGACAATCTGCGTCAGACGTTCGCTCCGCTTGCGTTCGGTGACATCTCGGACAATCGCCAGGACCTGCCCCTCCTCAAAGCGGACGAGACGGCATTCCTGGTCGCAGAGCGAATCATCAACGGTGAGCTGATATTCAAACACTTGGGGCTGCCCGGTCTGCGCCACGCGTTCGATGAATTGGGCCAGCGGCACGGCGACCTCTTCGGGTAGGATGTCTGTCGCTCTTTTGCCAAGGAACTCCTCGGGCGGGGCGTAGAGCGTCTGTCCCTCGACGGCCTGGTACTCGAGGAAGATGCCGTTGCTGTCGAGCCTGAACATGAGATCGGGAATGGCGGCCAACAGTGCCCGGTTCTGCGTCTCACTCTGGCACAACGCATTCTCGGCGCAGACGCGCTCGGTAATATCCATGCAACTGGCATGGATGGCCGGCCACCCCTGGTAATCAATCCCGGTCGCGTTGATCTCCAACCAGCAGACTTGGCCGTCCTTACGCAGTATCCGAAACGCGTAGTCGCGTGGTGCACTCTGGCCCTCAATTCGAATCTTGTGGCGTTTCCATACCCACTCTCGGTCCTCGGGATGCACAAACTCGTATAGTTGTTCCGCTGATGCGGCCAGGATCTCCGCCACGGAATAGCCGGAGATGCTCGCCATAGCCTCGTTGGCAAAAACGGCCCCTTGATCCTGCAACACGACCAGGCCTTGCACAGAGTGGTCCACCAGCGTCTGATAGGCCTCTTGGGAACGCTTGTAGTCCGTGATATCGCGACCGATCCCCACCAAGCCGACGATCTCGCCCTCAGCGTTTCTCAGCGGCAACTTCGTCGTTGAATGCCACGTCTGCTTTCCCGTCGTCGGATCGACGGAGCACCGTTCTCGGTTGAGCATGGGGCGCCCAGTCTTCATCAGAGCTTGCTCGTCGGTGTAGTACTCCTCGGCCAATTCTCGAGGGTAATGATCGAAATCTATCTTGCCTAGAATCGCCTCCAGACTCCCAACCCCGGTATGCTGCAGCACCTTGTTGTTGCAGAGCAAGAATCTGCTGTCCAAATCTTTGACATAGATAGAATCGGGCAGGTTGTTGATAAGCGTAGACAACAGATTCCGTTCGTGCACCAAGGCCTGCTCGGCTTCCAGCATGTCGGTGACATCCCGGGCGACGGCATAGGTCAGACCTCTTTGGGGCACTGTTTCCGAAGTCCAACTCAGCCAGCGATAGGTTCCATCTTTGCTACGATAGCGGTTCCTGAAGCAAGTGACCGGGACTCCGTGTTCCGCTATTTCTGCGGTGAGATCGCGGGTCTTGTCGAGATCGTCGGGGTGAACAAACTCGGTGTAGGGACGGCCCAGAAGTTCTTCCTGCGTGTAACCGAGCGTTCTCTCCCAGGCGGGATTGACCTTTATGAAGGTAGCGGTGTTGACGTCAGCGACACAGACCATGTCAGGCGACAGATCAAAGATCCGCTGGAGTTCCTCTTGAGCCAGCTTCTGCTCTGTGATATCCAGAGTCACTTCCACACCACCGACCAACTCGCCTTGCTCGTCGGCAATCGGATAGGCCTGGAGAAACCAGTGACGCCCGTCCAGCGTGGTTTTCTCACACCGACAGACCTGGCCTGTCTCCATGGCTTCGGTCAACGGGCACTCGGGACAGGGCGTGTCCGCCTGGGCCCAGAGTTCATGGCACGGCCGGCCCACGACGGCCTGCCGAGCCAATCCCATCGACTCACACGCGGCTCGGTTGGCCCACAGGATGCGCCTGTCTTTGTCCTGATAAACGACATGCTCGACGAGGCAATCGAGGATTCCCTCTTTTTCTGCATCGCCGGCGCGGGCCGTCTCGACCATGGTTTCCAGGTCATGGAGGCGCGCACTGAGTCGGCTGTTAAGAATATCGTACTCGGCCTCGCTCGTCTCGAGGCGCTTGTCCAGCAACCGTTGGAGTCTTGCCGCCTCGCGTCGGGCTCCGGCGTGTCGCTCCTTGAGGACTGCGACGGCGCCGCCGACCACGATGATCACAAAACCACGGAGAATATCGTGCTCCAGGGGATTGGCGGGCGTCGCGCCTATGAAATGGAGCAGGACAAGACAGCCTCCGCCCAATGCGGCAATCGCCAGGCCGCGTCGGCCAAGCCAAAAGCATGCCAGCACTGCCGGAAGATACAGCAGATGCGCGCCGTCGATCTGGATGATCGGGCGCCAATGCGCGTACCACACCAATCCACAGACAATCACAGACCCTAAGCCCAGCAACGCCATCCTGGCCCGTCGCCTCCAGTTTGCGACTTGTCCTGACCTCTCGTCGTCCATATGCGCCAGACCCGCTGTCGGGGTCCCTGAATCCCCTGCAAAACGGCGTGAGCACCCTCTCAATATGACCTCACGGGGCTCAGGCGGTTCACCCGCCTCATACCATTATTATCGAGTCTTGGAGGCCCGACTTAACCACACAATGGCCCGAAGAAGAGGAACTTGCTGCCGGTAAAACCGTAATTGGAGGGCATTTCGGCCCTGTATAAGCCGGTAGAAAAATCCTGACCACCCCACGAACCTTCTCCTACACCCGACGTAACCCTTATAGGACCTACTAGAAGCACTGATAGGGCTAAACCCGGGATGGACAGAAACCGATAGCAAAGAGAAACAGGCTAAGATTTTTCTCCCCTCCGGAAAACATCGGGTAGCACATCGCTACTCGATGTTTTCTTTTTGGCCTGCCCCCCCCGGGGGTGCCACTGGCCCGCCATCCCCATAGGTTACATAGGCGTTCCGGGTTCCTACAACGCGCCGATCAGCCGTTCTGGCCACAACACTTCTTGTACTTCTTGCCGCTTCCACACGGGCACGGATCGTTGCGTCCCACCTTCGGCTGTTCCAAACGAATCTGCTTGACCTTCTGCTCTCCCTGAGGCGCCTGGGCAGCCGCCCGCTGCCGCTCGGCCATCGCAAACTGCCCGACTTCATCGTGCGTCGTCTGGCTGACATTCCACACGTTCCGCGTCCGCGCGCCGGCCTCCAGGTGGACCCGGAAGATGATATCCGTTACGCGATCCTCAATAGATTCCAGCATGTCGTTAAACATCCGGAATCCCTCGCGCTTGTACTCGGTCTTCGGATCCTTCTCGGCCAACGAGCGTGTCCAAATGCTGTCCTTGAGGTGGTCCATCGCATAGAGATGGTCTTTCCACGTGCTATCGTAGACCTGCAACAGCACGTACCGCTCCAAATCAGCCAGCTCGCGGCGGAGAAACTTGCGTCCGACCTCCGTCAGACGCTCGGTGGCCTCGGCCCCCTCACCGAGGTCCTCCTCGGACAACGTCGCATCGAAGCGCTCGTTGGCCCAGTTGACCAGTTCGGCCCTGTCCAGACTACCGACCTTGGCGGCCAGTTCCTCATCGAGCTTGCCGTCATTAAAGCTCTCACTGAGCTCCAACAACTGGCTATGCACATCACGCGGCTTGACATCCTGCATCTGCTCGGACGACAGGTCCGCGTTGTATTTTTTGTTCGCCCAATCGGCCAAGGCCTCGAACCCATAGACGTTTGACCCCTGGGGACCGTAGGCCATACTCATGGCGAACTCGACCGGGTACTCGATCTCTCGACGACGGTACTTCTCTTCGATCTCGGTGTGGATCAGGTCCCGCACCTCTTTGACGCCGAGATCTTTCAGTTGCTGGATATCCAGTTTGAAATCGAACTTGGCTCGCGCCCATTCGGCCAGGCGACGAACGGCAAAACCGTCCTTGAGAAACTCCCCCAGCGGCGCGCAGTCTTTCTTGTCAACCTGCTCGCCGGCCGCCGCAACCAGTTGCTCCTCAATTTCTTCATGCGACTGGTGCTTGACTTTGCTGGCGCTGAGGTTTACCTGAAACGCCGACATGGCCCACTTGCACAACCCCTGAACATCCCACGTGCTCGGGTCGGCATAGTCCTCCAGGTACTCGCCCAACGACAGGGAGATGTTGTTCTTGGCCGCATCGCGGGCCTGCCTCTTGATCCGCTCCTCGATGTCATGCGGCGCCGTCCCGGCCACGTCGCTGATTTTCAACTCCACATCGAAATTCGCACGGGCCCACTCGATGATGCACTTGAGGGAATATTCCTTATCGAGGATGGAATCGCAGTGGTTGGTGATCGTCGCCTCGATCATCTCCTCGATCATCGTCTTGAGGTCCCGACCCTCAAGCACCTGCCGACGGCGCGAGTAGAAGATCTTGCGCTGGTAGTCCATCACCTCGTCGTATTCGAGCAGGCTTTTGCGAATCTCGAAGTTGCGTTCTTCGACCTTCTTCTGAACCTTCTCGATCCCCCGGCTGATCCGCTTGTGGTAGATCGGCTCGCCTTCCTGCCAACCCACGAGGGTCAGCAGCTTGAGGATCCGCTCGCCACCGAAGTAGACCATCAGGTCGTCGTCGAAGCTGAGGAAGAACTGGCTGGAACCGTTGTCGCCCTGGCGTCCGGCGCGGCCGCGGAGCTGGTTGTCGATCCGGCGAGCCTCGTGCCGCTCGGTGCCCAGGATGTGCAGGCCGCCGGCCTTGGCGACACCGTCGCCCAGCTTGATGTCGGTGCCCCGTCCGGCCATGTTCGTCGCAATCGTCACGTTGCCCCGCATCTTCCCGTCGCGGGCCTTGTGCTGCTGGCCCGCCTTGAGCACGATCTGGGCTTCGCGGGCATGCTGCTTGGCGTTGAGCACCTCGTGGTCGAGCCCAAAGCGCTTCTGCAACGCGTTCGAGATCGCCTCACTCTTCTCGATACTGATCGTGCCGACCAACACCGGACGCCCGCCCGCACTGGTTTCGTTGATCTCTTCGGCAATCGCGCCGAACTTCTCCTTGATCGTCTTGTAGATCACATCATCGCGGTCGTCACGCACACACGGCTTGTTCGTCGGCATGACCACGACATCCAGCTTGTAGATGTTCATGAACTCGTCGGCCTCGGTAACGGCCGTCCCGGTCATGCCCGCAATCTGCTCGTACAGCTTGAAGAAGTTCTGCAAAGTCACCGTCGCCAGCGTCTGGGTCTCTTCCTTGACGGTGACGCCTTCTTTGGCCTCAACCGCCTGGTGGAGCCCATCGGACCACTGCCGACCCTGCATGAGCCGGCCCGTGAATTCGTCCACGATGACAACCTTGCCGTCCATGACGACGTAGTCCTTTTCCTTCTCAAAGACCACGTGGGCGCGGAGGGTCTGCTGCAACAGGTGCGGCCAGTCGATGTTCGTGCCTGTATAGAAGGAACCCATGCCCGCAATATCCTGGGCCGCCTTCTCCCCCTCGTCGGTCATCCGCACCTGCTTGCGATCGTATTCGACCTCGTAGTACTGGGTCGCCTCGGCCAGTTTCGCCTCGGCCTCCGCCATCTCCTGCTCGGCCTTGGCGATGGCCTGCTGGGCCCTCTCGATGCGTTTGCGGTCCTTCTCCTTCTTGGCCTCGGACAGCTCGCCCTGCGCGTTGGCGATCCTTCGCTCAGCAGCATCCCCCTGCCCCTTGATCCGGTCGTGCCCGCTCTGGAGGGCAAGCAACTGCCGACCGATCTGATCGGCCTTCTTGTACCGCGTCACATCGTCGAAGGCCGGCCCGGAAATGATCAGCGGCGTCCGCGCTTCGTCGATCAGGATCGAATCGACCTCGTCGACGATCGCATATTCCAGATCGCCCTGCACCATCTGCTCCCACGACGTTTTCATGTTGTCGCGCAGATAGTCGAAACCGAACTCGTTGTTCGTCCCGTACGTGATGTCGCACTGATACGAGTCCTTGCGTTCCTGGCCCGCCGTGTCCATGTCGGACTGGATCGCGCTGACCGTCAGGCCCAGAGCGTTGTAGACGGGCGCCATCCACTCGGCGTCACGCTTGGCCAGATAGTCGTTGACCGTGATGAGGTGCACGCGCCGACCCGTCAGGTGCACCATGTAAGTCGCCAGGGTCGCCACGAGGGTCTTGCCCTCGCCGGTGGCCATCTCGGCGATCTTGCCTTCGAACAGGACGCTGCCGCCGATGATCTGCACATCGAAGTGGCGCATCTCGACGCTACGCCGAGCGGCCTCGCGCACCACGGCAAACGCCTCGGGCAGAATATCCTCGGGCCTCTGGCCGCCCTGCAGCGCCGCCTTGAACTCGGCGGTCCTAGCCTTGAGCGCCGCATCATCCAACTGCCTGACCTGATCCTCAAACGCGCCGGTCCGCTCAACGATACCCGCATAGGACTTGACCAGACGATCCTGGCGTGAGCCAAAGATCTTCAAGAGGACTTTATTCAATGCCTTTAGAGCCATATCGCCTACTCGATCTTCTGCATAAAGTCATCGTCGCCCCGGTCCGCCGCACAGGCGCCATCCAGAACGGTCCGCCGCCCAACAACTCGGGGCTAATCCTTAACCCTCGTCACGTACTCGCCCGTCCGCGTGTCGACGCGAATCATCTCACCCAGCTTGACAAATGCAGGTACCTGGACAACCAGGCCCGTCTCCATCGTCGCCGGCTTATTCTGGTTAGTCGCGGTTGCCCCTTTGATCTCCGGCGGCGTATCGGTCACCTCCAGGTCGACCGTGTTGGGCAGCGTGACCACCACGGGCTTGCCCTCGTACATGCTCACCTGAAGCTGCGTGTTCGGCTTGAGGTACTTGGGACCATCTCCGAAGGCATCACTGTCCAGCGAAATCTGATCGTAGGTGGTCGTGTTCATCAGAATATGCTCGTCGCCCGAGGAGTAGAGGTATTCATACGTCGTCTTGTCCAGGAAGGCCTCTTCGACCATCTCCTCGGCCCGCAACCGAATATTCTGGATGGACCCGTCGATCAGGTTCTTGAGTTTCGTCTGGAAGACCGCTCCGCCTTTGCCCAGCTTGACGTGCTGGTAGTCCACGATGGCGTAAAGCTTGTCATCGATCTTGACCGTTTGGCCCTTGCGCATTTCCGATGCTCTCATGTCCAACTCCAAAGCTGACCACAAATGGTAATCTCTATCATCGACTCGAATCCGTCGTTACAAGTCGCACAGTATGGCAAAACCGCCCCGCCCTGTCAAGCGAACCGTGCCGACATGGCGACCCCGCGCAGGTCATATCCGGGCCAGGACGGGCTCTCTGCAGCGGTCTACTGCGAAGATCGGCTCCAGAGACGCCCTGGAGACAGGCTCAAGCTGTCAGGGGATCGCTAAAGCGGACATTGACATTGGCCGAGGATTGTGGTAGGGATGACCCGTGAGAATCAACTGGATGTAACAGAATAGCCATGACCACACGGACAAACAAACGACACGGGGCATCAGGCGTCGCAGAGACAATGGCTGTGCTTCGCGCACCGCTGGCGGGCGACGGCGCTATTATTAGCCGGGAGAAACGTAAGCTGCCCTGAGAAGAGCTAATTGCCAAATCAACGAAGAGCCTTTCAGAGCAGCAAACTCTGGAAGGCTTTTTTTGTTGGTAGAATGACTTTTGGGAGTGAGATCATGACGGAACAGACGCATGGGGCATGGCACGAGCAGGATGGTTTCTGGCAAACATTCGAGCCAACCATCTTTGACACCGAGCGGAGAGCCCTGGCGCCGGAAGAAGTCGACCAGATCATCGAGCTCCTGGCTCTGGCGCCTGGGCAGCGGATCTGCGATCTGTGCTGCGGCGTGGGTCGCCACAGCCTGGAACTGGCTCGGCGGGGATTCCAGGTCACCGCGGTGGACCGCACCGAGCGGTATCTGGATCAGGCCCGCACGGCGAGCGAAGCCGAAGACCTTCCGGTCGAGTTCACGCAGGACGACATGCGGGATTTCTGCCAGCCCGATACGTTCGATGTGATACTGAATCTATTCACTTCATTCGGCTACTTCGAGACCCAGCGGGACGAGCAGCGAACGCTGGAGAACGCCTTTCGGTCGCTGCGCCAGGGTGGCCGCTTCGTCCTGGAACTGATGAGCAAGGAGATCATCGCCCGCATCTTCGGGGCACGCGACTGGCGCCCCGTCGAGGGGGGCTTCCTGCTGGAGGAACGCAAGATCGTCGATGCCTGGAGCCGCATCGAGAACACGTGGACGCTTATCAGGGACGGCAAGCAGCAGCAATGGACGTTCTCACACCGTCTCTACTCGGCCACCGAACTGGGAGGACTGCTGGAGACGTGTGGGTTCCGAGACGTGACCGCCTATGGGAGCCTTACGGGCGCCCCCTACGACGAGAAGGCCGAACGGCTGGTGATCGTCGCCGGCAAGCAGGCGGGATGACAGCGGGCGGGTGCGATTCATGTTTGTAGGTAGATTCTACGCCGCCATGGGTTTTCGATTCCAGAATGGATTCCATTCGGCGTTGAGCCAGGTGATGCGCAGGGCCAGGACCGCCGAGGAACCGGGGCGGGTCCAGATCATCCCGGATTGCTTCAGTCGCTTGGCGACCACGTGTTTGCAGGCCCCTTCCACCGCCCCCGAGCCGATGTCGTATCCATGGGCGCGAAAGACGTCGTAACGCATTTGTTCCTCGTTGGTCCGCAGGTAACGAATCAAATCGTCGAGGGCCTTGCGCTTGGGGCCTCGGTGACCGCGACGTTGCGCCTTGAGATCCTCCAGCAAGGCCCGTGTCCGTCCCTCCCACAACAGCGACAGCCGTTCCCGGACCCACTGATCGGTCCGTGGCGTCCCTTCGCCAAACAAGGCCTTGCCACCGTCCCAGAGGTGCTCGCTGGCGTGATACCAGTCGACAATGAAAACCGCCCGACGGAAGTGACGCTCATGTTCGTGGCGAATCCAAGAGGCGCCATCGCCCAGATACACCACTTCGGCCGCGTCACGCAAGCCGCACCGACAGGCCGCCAACCAGAGATGCCAGCCAAACGTTTCGGAGTTACAGAACCGTCCGACATAGTAGGCGTGCCGGCGGAAGTGCTCATCTTCCCAGTAGATACAGCCTATCTTCGCCTCGTGCCAACCGTCTTGCTCGTGGGCCGTGGTCCCATCGACGCTGACATACAACCGTCGGGGCTGGGCCGGTGCGGCGGGAACCTCTCGCTCGAGTTCAAAACGCTGACGTTCTTGCTCCTGTTGCCGCCGCGACACCGAGCCAACCTGGTGGGCCAGTCGCTCGATCGTCGTATCCGAAACCTTCTCACCGAACAACGCATCCATCTTCTTGGCGCTTTCGGCGAAACTGTCATCAACCGCCAACAGGCAACAGGCCTGGGCCAAGGCAGGGCTCAACTGCTCGGCTCCCAGTCCACTGGCTCGGTCATAGGGGACCTGGCTTCGATGGCACGCCGCGCAATGATAATAGGCCCGCCGAATCTCGATCCATCCCAGCAGCGTATGTATCCATCGCCGACGATGGTCCACAAACCGCATCGATCCGCCACACGAACACGGAATCGAACTGCCTCGATAGCCGTTGGGACCCCGATCAACCAGGCGTTGCAACAGGCCCGCCCCGAGCGATTTGACGATCGCTTCGACCGCCGGTTCCAATTGGCCCAGATCGCCGCGCACCAGGGCCAATTCCTCGGCGTAGACCCCTTCCAATTGTTCGAGAATTCTGGTATCCATGATTCAGCCCTTCATTCGTAGGTTTATAGAATGCCGTGTGAAACGTTCTATCCTACATGAAGAGCTCTGTCCTTCTACCTACAAACATGAGATGCACCCGCGCCGCCAAGCCTCCGACTTTTGGCTTGAAAAACTGCCTGTCCGCCGTCATCCTGTGTGATCGAGAACGTACTTTGATTTCGATCCTACTGGAGATTCGCAGATGGAAGCTCGACAGCGTCTTATCTCAACAACCTTTGTCCTCGCCACACTCGCCCTCGCCGGGAGCATCCGGGCCCAGGGAGCCAACTACGACGAGACCAAAGTCCCCCAGTACACCCTTCCCAACCCGCTGGTCTGTGTCGACGGGACGCGTGTGACCGACGCCCAGGGCTGGAGGCAGAAACGGCGTCCCGAGCTCTTCGCCCTTTTTGCCGAGCACGTCTATGGTCGCTCCCCGGGCCGGCCCGAGCAGATGACCTTCATGACCACGTCCGTCGACAAGAAGGCGCTGGGAGGCAAGGCGACGCGAAAGGAAGTCACCGTCTACTTCAACGGGCAGCGCCAGGACCCGAATATGACGATCCTGATCTACCTGCCCAACGCGACATCGAAGCCGGTTGCGACCTTCGTCGGGCTGAACTTCGGGGGCAACCATACGATCCACGCCGACCCGGGCATTTCGATCACGACCAGTTGGACGCGGGACAAGGATTCGGACCATCGCGCCACCGAAGCCGGTCGAGGCAAGAGCGCGAGTCGCTGGCCCGTAGAGCGCATCATCCAGCGTGGTTACGGCCTGGCCACGATCTACTATGGTGACATCGACCCCGACTTCGACGACGACTTCCAGAACGGGATTCATCCGCTCTTCTACCGGGCCGGGCAGAGCAAGCCGGCGCCGGACGAATGGGGCTCCATCGGCGCCTGGGCCTGGGGCCTGAGTCGCGCGATGGATTACTTCGAAACTGATGCCGACATCGACCACAAGCATGTCGCTGTCATAGGACACTCTCGACTGGGCAAGACCTCGCTCTGGGCGGGCGCCTCGGATGAGCGGTTCGCCATCGTAATCTCCAACAACTCAGGGTGCGGCGGCGCCGCCCTGTCGCGCCGGGCCTTCGGTGAGACCGTCAAGCGAATCAACACGTCGTTCCCTCACTGGTTCTGCGACAACTACTGTCAATACAACGACAACGAAGGCGCCTGCCCCGTCGACCAGCACATGCTGATCGCGTTGATGGCGCCGCGTCCCGTCTACGTCGCCAGCGCCGAGCAGGACCGCTGGGCCGACCCGCGGGGTGAGTTCCTCTCGGCCCGACACGCCGGCGGCGTCTACCAACTGCTGGGCAAAGAAGGCTTGCCCGCCAAGAAGATGCCGGCTGTAGGCCAGCCCAGCGTCGGAACGATCGGCTACCACGTTCGCCCGGGCAAGCACAATGTCACCGACTTCGACTGGGACCGCTATATGGACTTTGCCGACAGGCACTTCAAAGCGGAGAGGCGGAAGCAAGACCCAAAGTCTTGACCATAGATCAGGGCCAGCATAGGGCGTCGCTTCACACCTCATCAATCAACGCAATTGGGGGGCCAGCACTCTGCTAGAGTCTTAACGGCAGTAGGTAGGTCCGGCCCTTGCGCTCAATCGCACGAAGCAGAGCCAGTCGCTTCTCATAGAACCGCCGGACGCGGCCGTCCATAAGCAGGGGCCCATGAATCTGATTCAGGAGAATGTCCGGACAATTGTTGCCCTCAATGACTTTGAAGCCGTTCTCGGTAACGATGAGATCCCAGCCTATATAGGGAATGAAAGGAACGGAGGCGGCCATTTGCAGGATTTGCGCTTTGATCGTCTCCCAGCGAGGGATGACCACCCCTTCGATCGGCATCTGGGTTTCCGGATGTCTACGCTCAAGACTCAGCTTCCCCCCAACCGGTTTGCCGCCCGCCGTCCCCATCCTTCCCGTGCCAAGATCGATCGACGCGGAAAGGCCGCCGCGCGTCCAATTGTCGACCGGATAACTGGAGCTCGTGCCAAACCGATGAACCGCTCCGGCAATAAAGGGCTTGTCCTTCTCATCGTCCCACATCGTCATGATCCGAATGGAATTGGGGGTGCGCCGAAAGATCGCCGAAGCATAGTCATGTTGTGCCACGTATTCGGAGACCAGATAATCATCCAGATCCTTGATAGCAGCCCGAAGTTCCTCGGCTGCGATCTCCTTGCCGTTCCTGGTTAGCGTGCCTGCCTCGGCCCTCAGGATGAACACGCCACGCCCCTGCGATCCCGTCAGCGGCTTCAATACCATTGCCCCGCGTCCTCGGCAAAACTGAACGAGCGTCCCGACGGGCTCGCATCGCGCCTCCCCCAAATAACAGACACGCCCCCCTTGGACGATGCCGTACGTTACCGCCAGGAAATCGGAGAAACACTCCAGCAGCTTGGCGAAATACAGCTTGTCGTAAAGCATAACCGCGTAATACCCGTTGATTCGAGTCGCCTTCCGAAGACGGACGAAATCGGAAACGTAGTCCGTATACGAGCGGTCTTTCAACCCATACGTGAGGTACGATTCGCTGAGAAAGCCGCGACGCCACATTCTCAGTTTCGCGCCAAGGCCGATGGACACCTTCTGAGAACATCGACGCAGAAAGAGCATCTCCTTGAGTGGCAACTTGGCAAACAGGTCACTCTCTAACATTCAGAACCCCTCCGACGCCGCGCCTCCGCTTATTTCTGCAAGCGATCTCACAAGATCGTTCTCCGGTACCCAATATCCAAACTCTCAGCAAGATAGCCACCCCACCGAGTTTTTCAAGTCAACACTCCCAAAAAACTCCGTCCACTTCGATCCTATATCGACACAGAACCAGCGTCCACTCTGATATAGCCGGCACTCCGAAAAACCCCTCTGGATTGCCAGGCCCATATAGATTACCATTGTACCGATGTTCGAGCTGTGACGCCGGTGCGACCGGGGCGCATGCGAAGCCGGAACAAAGGAGACATCATGGCACAGAGGTCGGTCTTTGACAGGATATGGTTCGCCGCGGCCGTGATATTCTTGAGTGGCTCGCTCACGTGGGGGAACGACAGAGCCACTGTCGCCGCACAGTGCGCACCCCAGATGGAGAGAATCCTCACCGAGAACATCGCGTCGTTCTGGTACGACCGGAGCCTGGATAAGAAGAACGGAGGCTACACCATCAACTTCGGGCCAACCGGCGAAGCCAAGGGCCCAGGCGTCAAGATGATCGTCACGCAGGCCCGCACAGTCTGGCTGTTCTCCCGCCTGGCCCGCGCCGGCTATCGACGCGACGAGTACCTCGACGCGGCCGATCTGGGCTACCGCTTCCTGACCGAGAAGATGTGGGACCCGACCCATGGCGGCTTCTCTTGGGAGGTGGACGCGACGGGACAGAAGAAACTCAAGCCCAACAAGCACCTCTATGGGCAGTCCTTCGCCCTCTACGCCCTCTCAGAATACTACCTGGCCAGCCAGAAGAAAGAAGTCCTGGATTTCGCCGTGCGGTTCTTCAACCTGCTCGAAGACAAGGCCCACGACGACGTCTATGGCGGGTATATCGAGGCCTTCGAGCCCGACTGGACCGAGACACCCGCGAGCGAGAGCTGTTACATGGGCGTGCCCGCGAATCTGAAGCTGATGAACACGCACCTGCACCTGATGGAAGCCCTGACGACGTTCTACCGCGCGAGCAAGCACCCGCTGGCCCGCGAACGGTTGCTGGAGTTGATCCAGATCCAGAGCAACACGGTCGTGCGCAAGAACCTCGGCGCCTGCACGGACAAATACGAACGGGACTGGACGCCTCGTCTGGACGAAGACTACGCTCAGGTCTCCTATGGGCACGACATCGAGAACATCTGGCTGCTCATCGACGCCTGCAACGCGGTGGGGATCTCGAACCATCCGTTTGCCGATCTTTACGAGACGCTGTTCGCCTATTCGCTGAAGTACGGCTACGATCCTGCCGCAGGATGCGTCTCCTACACGGGCCCGTTCAACAAGCCCGCGACGGACCTGAGCGTGTCCTGGTGGGTCCAGGCCGAGACCCTCGTCAGCGCTTTGCATATGTACCGCTTCACCAACGACCCGAAGTACCTGGCGGTCTTCGAGAAGACCTTCGCCTACATCGAGACGAACATGGTCGATTGGGACGCGGGCGAATGGCACCACATGATCATGACCGACGGCGCCATCCGAGGCGACAAGGCCAGCCCCTGGAAGGCCGGCTACCACAATGGTCGCGCCATGATCGAGTGCCTCGAGATTCTCAAAGAGTGGAAAAAGTGATTGCCCGTCCGTCGCCGAGCCGTTATCACTGTCGCATCGTGGGCCGAGCCCAGATACGCAAAGAGGATTGTCGATCATATGATTCGGGAGCAGCACGATGTCTGAGTTGCAGGAACGTATCGGCGTTATTCTGAAACAGCCGCAGTTGGCCACCCTGGCGACGATCACCGAAGACGGCAAGCCCTGGGTCCGCTACGTCATGACCCTGGCCGACGACGGTCTTCTGATCCGCTGCGCCACCTTCATCGGCGCCCGCAAGGTCAAGCAGATCGAGAAGAATCCCGAGGTCCATCTGACCTGCGGCGTCACGAACCCGACCGAGATGGTGCCCTACCTGCAGATCCAGGGCCAGGCGAAGCTCACCACGGAGAAAGACGCCCGACACGGATTCTGGACGGACATGCTGGCGCCGATCTTCGACGGGCCGGACGATCCCAAGTACGGCATCCTGGAGATCACGCCCTACCGTATCGAATTCTGCTCGCCGGGCGCCCCCAAGCCGGAAATCTGGACCGCTTCCTGAGAGGCCCCAGCCAAAGTCATCCGAGCACCCCGCGGCCAGCGCATCAATCGATACGCTTGCGGTAGAGCCGCGTCTGGAGCGGATTCTGCCAGGCCGTCCAGTTCGCATCACTCAGTTCGTTCTCGATCGCCGCGTTCACCTGGTTCATCTTCGCGTCCAGGTCGTCGATGTAGTAGACGATGAAGGCCTCGGAAGTCGCCGGCAGTTTGGGTGAGCCATAATCGTACTGGCCGTGGTGTGAGAGGATGATGTGCCCCAGAGCATCGAGCACCTCGGGCTTGACCTCAATGCCTTCGCTGCGCAGGATGTCAGCCTTCTTGTGGATCATCACGAGCGTCTTGCTGATATGCCCGATCAACTGGCCCGAATCGGTATAGGAAAACGCCATATCGTAGGACAGTTCCTCGGTCTTGCCCATATCGTGCAGGAAGATCCCGGCCAGGACCAGGTCGCTCTGCAGGTGAGGATACAGAGGCAAAAGCGCCTGGGCGACGCGCAGCATGGTGTGCGTATGTTCGAGCAGACCACCGATGTAGCCGTGGTGCATTTTCATACCGCCCGGCGCCTTGCAGAAGTTGGCCATTAGCTCGGCATCGCCCAGGAAGGCCTCCGTCAGGGCCTTGAGCGACGCGTTCTTGATGCCCCCCACGATCGTCTTGAGTTCGGCGAACATCTGGCCAATATCGTTGGTCGTGTGGGCCAGGAAATCCTCGACCGTAACCTTTTCCGCGTCGATCGGCGTCACCGTATTGATGACGATCTGCATGTTGTTCTGATAGAGTTCGCTGCGTCCCTTGATGTGCACGAAACCCGGCTTGGGCAAGGACTTGTAGACGTTCTCGCTGGCCTGCCACATCCGGCCGTTCAGTTGCCCCGTCCGATCGCAGAGGAACATCGCGATGTAGAGATCGCCCTTCGTCGTGCTCCGCAGGATCGGGTCGCGAACCATGTAAATATCGTTAATCGTCTCGCCGGCGGCGATTTCCTTGATGAACTTGTGCGTCATTATCAACTCCATAAGGGATTAGCATTTCGGTAAGTGCGACCCATCATAGTCGCTCGCGCCCCATTACACAAGACAGCGACCGCAAAAGCCAACCAGAATCCCCAATTGACAGAACCATTTTGACCCCATGATGTCCCTTTACCAGCAATTGGACTCCCTCAGAGGTGATCAGGTTCAGCCCACAACTGTAGTACCGGCCGCGGGTCTCAGTTGTCGACAAGCAGTTCCAGGTATCCTTCCGGCCATTCCTACTGTCGGAATCGGGGAACCTGACAGAGGATTGAACGGGACCATTGTCCCCATCGTGTCTCCCCGACGCTGTCGAAGGCAGCAATTGGGCCTGTTCTTGTGTCTTTCCGAGCACAATATTAGCCAAAATCGCCGCGAGAATCACTGGAAACGAACCGCTCATTGCGTTATTATCGAGCCTGTAGATCACAGGAATATCGCTTATAGAGTTGAATAGGAAATCTTGGGGCAGGCTAGAATAGGCATCCGAATTCCACATCTGTCATGTCTAAGATGAATCAAATGGAGAAAACATGCTGAAGAATGGGGTAATTGCAGCAGCCGTATGTATTCTTATGCTGACTTCCAATACGTACGCGGAGATGACCTATTTCGCACACCGAGGACGACTGGACACGGTTGCCCTGATGGGAAAAGGCAAGAGGGTAGGCAATGGAACCACTGATAGAATCTCCTCAATGGGCGACAGAAAGTTCGGCAATGCCTGGAGTATCGAATTCTCCGGGATAATGGATCTTGAGAAGGCCGGCAATTATGAATTTGTCGTTAGCTCCGATGATGGGAGTGCTCTCTTCGTTGACGACAAAGAGATCATAATGAATGACGGCCACCACGGCAGCGTAACGAAAAAGAACACCGTCAGCCTGCCGACCGGCAAACATCAGGTGAATCTGCTTTATTTCAACAGCAGCGGCGGGAATGTCCTGAGCGCCACGGTAAAGGCCCCAAACGGCGCGGCGCGTGATTTGGCGTCTGTCTCCTCTCCCAGCAAGACAAGACAGGACATGGGCGCCTTGAAAGAGGCGGCCCGCAAGAGACAGATGGCCGAGGCGCAGCAGGCGCTGGTAGCAATGTCCAGCCCCGAGGCGCTGGTGCGGTCGATCAAGCACATTCTCAAGACGAAGCCGCGTCAGTATAAGCGCGGTCGCGAGTTCTTGAAGCAAGCCCAGCAGTTTGAGAAGAGGATGCCGGAGATACTTGAGGCGATGGCTGCAGACGATCCGGAAGCCGCCAAGGCGATGGCGGAGTTCGGCGAACTGAGATACGCGGCTCTCGTGACGGAAAACCCCTACCTTGATTTTGATGAAATCCTCGTCCTTCTCAGTGACTCGTTTCACAACACCAACAACTGGCTCGGAACCCATGTCATCAATCCCATGGGCCATAACAATAAGATTGCTCGTTTGAACCTAAGAACCGGCCAGGTGACAGATGTTTATGAGTCCCAGGACAGCGCCTTTGTGGGAGAGTTGGATCTGCACTATGACGCCCAGAGACTGCTGTTCTCCTCATGTGACAAGAACAAGATGTATCAGGTCATGGAGGTTGGCATTGACGGCTCCAACCCTCGTCAGATTTCTACGATTATAGGCGAGCATGTTCACAACTATGGCGGCGTCTATCTGCCCGACGAGAAGATCGTTTTCAGTTCGACGGCTCCGATGATTGGTGTTCCCTGCATTGGTGGATCGCGATCCGTTCCCAACCTGTATGTGATGGGGCCCAATGGCGAAAACACGCGGCAGCTCACATTCGAGCAAGACGCGGACTGGTATCCCACGGTGCTGGCCGACGGCAAGGTCATGTTTCTGCGCTGGGAGTATACGGACATCATGCACTACTACTCGCGGATCATGATGACCATGAATCCTGACGGCACCAACCAGCGCGCCATCTACGGCTCGCAGAGTCTGTGGCCCAACTCGATGTTCTATGCCCGGCCGCTGCCTGGCGAGCCCGGCAAGTTCTCGACCGTGGTTTCCGGCCATCACGGTGTGGCACGTGTGGGGAAACTGACCATTTTTGATACGAACAAGGGGTATGCCCATGCCGACGGCGTGGTTCAATACATTCCCGGTTACGGCAAGAAGGTGACGCATGTCACGGTGGATCAACTCTACCCAACCGTCAAGAAAGATCTGTTGAAGACATTCCCTGACCTGCAGGATGTTGTCACGAAGCTGATCGACGAGCACATGCCCGAGTCTTCCCAGCGCGGCAAGGATTATCATGAGTTGAACAATGATTTCTTCAATAAGTGCTATCCCAGACTGCGTGATCACTACCCGCATGAGATGGCGCTGGATCTCGACCAACTCGCCAATGGCGATTATCCGCATTTCTATCAGCCCTACCCCGTGAGCGCTCAGTATTATCTGACGGTCGCTCAACTGACGCCCAAGAGCGACTGGGGTCTCTACCTGGTGGATGTATTCGACAACTTCGTGCCGATCCAGTCCGTTGAGGCCACTGACTACAAATACATGATCGAGCCGTATCCGCTGAGAAAGCGCGAGCGTCCACCGATCATTCCTGATCGCATTAACCTGCATGACAAGGAGGCAACCTGCTATATTCAGAATGTATACCGTGGTCCTGGACTCAAGGGTGTGCCCGAGGGAGTGGTTGACAAGCTGCGGATCTTCACCTACGCCTACGGTTACTACGGTGTCGGCAGTCACTATCATCTGGGGGTCGAGAGTGGCTGGGATGTGAAACGCATGCTGGGGACGGTCAAGGTTGAACCAGACGGGTCAGCCATGTTCAAGATTCCGGCCAATACCACCATATCCCTTCAACCGCTGGATAAGGAAGGGCGCGCTTTGCAGCTTTTCCGCAGTTGGCTGGTAGCGATGCCAGGCGAGGAACTCTCCTGTATCGGATGTCATGAGTCTCCCACTGAGCCGCCGGTGACCAACAAGACCATTGCCTCCGGCCGAGCACCGCAACGCATTACGCCACACCGCAAGCGTGTGGAGGGCTATTCCTTCAATGCGGAGATCCAACCGGTTCTGGATGCCTATTGCGTACGCTGCCATGATGGCGAAGATTCCAAGAAACCGAATTTCAAGGACACGGCCATTGCCAGACCCAATACCAGTGCCAACTATAGCAAGGCCTACTATGCGTTCCACAAGTACTTCCGCCGTCCGGGGCCGGAGAGCAGTGGAACGATGGGCATTCCCTACGAGTTTCACGCTTCCACCTCTGAGGGGATCCAACTGCTGGCCAAGGGGCACCATGGGGTCAAACTGGACGATGACTCCTGGCGCCGACTCTACACCTGGGTTGATCTGAACGTACCATTCTACGGGAGTTGGAGCACCGCTTACGCAGGGGACGCCGGGCGAAGACAACAGACCGCCAAGCTCTCCGCCAAAGCGGCGGCCCTGCGCGCCAAATACGCTTATGTGAATTCCGACTGGGAGTATACCCCAGACAAATCCTATCCTGTCACAGTGTGCAAAGAAAAGGGGCTGGAGAAGAGCGACCCCATCAGTGTGTCCGCCCAGAACTGGCCGTTCGACGCGGCCGCCGCCAAAGAGATGCAGCGGCAGGCCGGCGCCGAGCAGAAGAAGGTGGTCGACCTGGGCGACGGGCTCACAGTCACAATGGTTCGTATCCCCGCCGGTGAGTTCATCATGGGCAGCGATGACGATACCCCTCAGGAGCAGCCCCGTCACAAGATCAAGATCGATAAGGCGTTTTGGATCTCAGAGAATGAGATCAACAACAAGCTCTTCTTTGCCTTCAAACCTGATCACAACGCCAGTATCTTCGATCAGCAGTGGAAGGATCACGTGCGTCTCGGTTACTATGCCAGCTACGATGAGCAGCCCGCGGTCCGCATGAGTTGGACGGATGCTCGCGACTTCTGCGCCTGGTTTGGCAAGAAGACCGGCCGAAAGGCGGCCCTGCCGACCGAGGCGCAGTGGGAGTGGGTCTGCCGAGCCGGAAGTGACAAGGCCATGGCCTTTGGTTCCAAAACGTCCGACTTCAGCACGCACGCCAATCTGGCCGACAAGTCCATCGCAAAGTTTGCGGTCAGCGGGGTGAATCCAACCTTCCGTGGAAATTTGGTTGGCAATCCGGTTTTTGACTACATCCCGAGAATTGCCGAGTATGATGACAAACAGTTTCTTGTGAGCGGAACCAAACAGTATCAGCCCAACGCCTGGGGGGTCTATGATATGCACGGGAACGTTGCCGAGTGGACACGCAGTGATTGTGTGGGCTATCCCTATCAGGCGGACAAGAGTAACTCCATGAACGCCAGTGCTGACAAGGTCGTGCGTGGCGGCTCTTTCTTTGACCGTCCATACCGGGCCACCTCCAGTTACCGTCTGGGCTATGCACCGTGGCAGGGAATCTATAACGTAGGCTTCCGCGTTGTGATCGAGGAGTAAGAGGGAGTGCGGCACGTGGGGCGCAGAACCCAGGTGTAGCCTGTGCCCGACCGCCTTGGTGGGATGTCTGTGCATTCTCTATTGGAGAATTGAGAGCTGAATATGCGATATGTGACACTTCTTTTTTGCTTTACTCTGTCCCTGCCGACAGCGCAGGGGTATCTTTCGCCCTCTGATATTGCAGTGTCAAAGGACGGCTCGGTCCTGTATCTTGCCTGCGAAACCGGAGACCGTCTACAGCTCTTCGATGTTGAGAAGGAGGAAGTCTCCTCTCAGTTTGAGGTTGAGGGGATCAGGGAGCTGGCACTCTCTCCTGACGAAAGCCGGATCTTCGCCGTTTGTGGGGAATTCAACGGCAGGCTGCTTGAGCTGGACGCCCAGAGCGGTGCGGTGATACGCTGTTTCTCCGCCGGTCACACCCCGATGTCTCCTGTTATCAGCGCCGATGGCAAAACCCTCTTCTTCTGCAATCGCTTTTCCAGAGCTGATCAATCGGATGTGCATGCCTTTGATATTGCCTCAGGAAAGATCCGATCTTCCGCCAAGGCCATTCGCGAGCCCGTAACCATGAAGCTCTCAAAGGATGGTAAGTTCCTTTGGGTGGTCAATCACCTTCCTCTGATGGAAGCCAACCTCGAACATGTCTTTACCTCGTTGAATGTGTACAGCAGCACGGATCTCAAAAGCGTTGCCAAGCTGGATATGCCGCCCGGGTCATTCGCCATTCGCGACACTGCATTGAGCAACGACGGTAGATATCTGTTTGTCTCACACACGATCGGTCGGTTCACCGTTCCCACGACCCACCTCGATCGTGGTTGGATCAATACCAGTGCCGTCTCGATCTTCGATGCGCCTGGGCAGCGATATATCAACACCGTTCTTCTGGACGATGTCATGCAGGGCGCCGCCAATCCATGGGGCCTCACGCTCACCGATGACGACGCCTGGCTCTGCATCAATGCCTCCGGCACGCATGAGGTTGTGGCTATCAACACCAAGGAGATGTTCAAACGGATCGAGAGTGCGACGGACCCCAAGGAGATCATGAACGACCTGGCCTTTCTCTACGGCGCCAAGAACCGCGTGCAACTCGAAGGTGAGGGCGCGCGGGCCATTGCGGCTAAGGGTGACTTCCTATACGTTGGGATGCGTTTCTCCGACAGTGTTAACGTGATTGAGATGTGGGATGACGGGCCCGGCGCTGCGATTCCGCTACCGCTCAAAGAAGCGGCGAAACCCGACATGGTCAGGATCGGAGAGATGGCCTTCAATGACGCCACCTTCTGCTATCAGCATTGGCAGAGTTGCGCCAGTTGTCATCCGGATGTTCGCTCCGACGGCACCAACTGGGATCTTCTCAACGACGGCATTGGCAATCCCAAGCAGTCGCGCAGCCTGCTCTACACGCACAAGACCTCACCGGTGATGATCACCGGGGTCAGGGCCGCCGCTGAAATAGCGGTCACCAAGGGGTTCTCGCACATTCAGTTTCACCAGGTGACACAGGAGCGTGACGACGCCGTGAATGAGTATCTGAAATCGCTCGAGCCGATCCCGAGCCCTTACCTTACCAAAGACGGATGCTTGACTGAATCGGCCAAACGGGGCAAGGCGATCTTTGACGGCAAAGCGAAGTGCGTGACGTGTCACATGTCTCCGTTTTACGGAGACCGGTCAAAACACACGTTTGGCCTGGGCTCAGACGATGAGCGAGATCGCGAATTTGCCACCCCGATTCTGATCGAGTGCTGGCGCACGGCCCCTTACATGTACGATGGGCGTGCATTATCGATCAAGGATGTGATCACGGTCGACAATAAAAACAACTCACACGGCAACACCAAAGACCTTGCCAAACAGGAGATCGAAGACCTCGCCGAGTACGTCGAATCCCTCTAGCCCCCGAACCTCCGACTTCCGGGCGTAATATCTTTGTCATGGCTGAAAGATCACAACTGCTGCCCCCAAAGGAGAGGCCTATGAAGAACAGATCTTCTGCACTGATTGCTGTGTGCCTTTGCCTGCTCACCACTGCGGCCAGTATGGGCTCGGACCTCACAGTATGGTATGACAAGCCCGCCGGTAACTGGATGCGTGAGGCACTGCCAATCGGAAACGGACGCCTCGGCGGCATGATCTTTGGTGACGCAGCCAAGGAACACATCCAATTCAACGAAGACAGCCTCTGGATAGGCGACGAAAGTGACACCGGCGCTTACCAGGCATTCGGCGATCTATTCATTGAACTTGGTTATCCAGATTCTCGTTCTGACAAGACAGGCAAGGGTGCCCCGCCAACGTTCGGTCAATACCGGCGCGAGTTGGACCTGGCCCGAGGCGTTCACACCATAACCTACAGAAGTAAAGGAGTCAGTTTCAAACGCGAGTATTTCGCCAGTTACCTCGACCAGGTACTGGTATTCCGCCTGACGGCGGGCAAGACAGGAATGTACTCCGGAACAATTACACTCACCGACATGCACCAGGGCCATGTATCCGCAGAAGGCAACAAGGTCATCTCCAAGGGGTCACTTGCAGGCTATACTTACGCCAGCGGTAGCAATTCCGGAAAAAAGAACATCAAGTACAGTATAGCTCTCGATTATGAGGCGCAGGTGCTTGTCCTAAACGAAGGCGGATCGGTCACGGCTTCCAACGGCGAGATTACCTTTGAGCATGCCGACAGCCTCACCATACTGCTTGCCGCCGACACCAATTATCTCAACCAGAGGGCTAAGGGCTGGAAAGGTGAACATCCTCATAAGAGACTCGAACAACAACTGAACTCTGCCGCAAAGAAACCTTACGACGACCTCCTCAAGGCCCACATCGCAGACTATAGGAATCTGTTCGACCGATGTGTTCTCGATATCGGCTCTTCAACCAAGGAAAAACAACTGCTCCCAACCGACCAACGTCTGGCCGCATACAAGAGGGACGGAGCGGATCACAATCTTGAGGAAATCGTCTTCCAGTACGCTCGTTATCTCATGATCTCGAGCTCAAGGCCCGGTGCAATGCCCGCCAATCTCCAGGGGCTCTGGAATATGAGCAACACCCCTCCATGGCGATCCGATTATCATACCGATGTCAATATCCAGATGAACTACTGGTTCACTGACCACGCTAATCTGTCCGAATGCTTTCTCCCACTCGCCGAATGGGTGCATTCAATTCGAGCCGTGCGGAAGGCCGAGACAAAAGCGGCATTCAATACCAGGGGCTGGATCTCACACGCAGAGAATGGTGCGTTCGGAGGATCCACCTGGAAATGGTCGAAGGGTGACGCGGCGTGGATCGCGCAGAACCTCTGGGACCATTATGCCTATACAGGCGACAGAGAGTATCTGGAAACACGCGCCTACCCGGTCATGCGGGAGTTGTGTGAGTTCTGGGAGGATCATCTGAAGGAACTTCCGGACGGGACTTTGGTTTCTCCTGAGGGGTTCTCGCCCGAGCATGGTCCCCATGAGGATGGCGTCTCCTTCGATCAGCAGCTTGTCTGGGATCTCTTCACGAGTTTCACCGAAGCCTCAGAGATACTGGGGAAAGACGAAACATTCAGGCAGAGAATAGCTTCGATGAAGTCGCGTCTGCTCGGACCCAAGATAGGCAAATGGGGGCAGCTCCAGGAATGGATGGTTGACAGAGACGATCCCAAGGACAAGCACCGCCATTTGTCCCACATGATAGCAGTCCACCCCGGCCGCCAGATCTCCCCGGTAACAACACCGAAACTTGCCCGAGCGGCAAAGGTTTCAATGAACGCACGCGGTGATGGCTCTACCGGCTGGAGCAGGGCCTGGAAAGTATCTATATGGGCCAGGCTCCACGACGGCGACCGAACCTACAGCATCCTGAAAGGAATGCTCCAGGCCCAATTCGCTGACAACCTGTTCGACATGCATCCCCCATTCCAGATCGATGGGAACTTTGGATACGCCGCCGGCATCTGCGAGATGATCGTCCAGTCTCACATTGGCGATGTCCACCTGTTGCCCGCACTGCCCGCAGCCTGGGCGACGGGCAGCGTGAGAGGCATTCGGGCCCGCAAGGGCTTTGTGGTAGACATGGAGTGGAAAGACTCGAAGCTCCGAAAATGCACCCTTCTGTCAGAACTAGGAGTCCCTTGCAGACTCCGCACACAACAACCAGTGACGGTTTCCTGCAAAGGTCAATCTGTCAAGACCACACAAGTTTCAGACCTGGTGCTGGAATTCGACACCTCAAAGGGCAGCATCTACGAAATACTGCCAAGATAGAAAAGACAACTCGCCCACCGGGCCGGTCGAACAGGTACGATTCGCATCTACCGCTTTCAGACCTTCCGTGATGATTGAGCGTGTCGGCTTCGTGGCAGTAGTCTCGCAGTTCACACAATAAGGATATGGCCAGTGAACCACACAAACCCCATTAAGACTCTGTCCATTCTACTCTTGTTCTGTTTCAGCCCGGCGCAAGCCGAAGAGTGGGCATCCCCCGCGTTGAAAACCATCGCGTTTCACGGTATTCGTGCGACGGACCCGGGTGGTCGTATGGGTTTACGCAACCCGGAACGGGGCTTACGTTATGAATCCCGTATCGGCAACAACATCGGGGAAGATAACAACCACATGGATTGGATCCGTGCGATGCAACGTTTTGAACCGGATGGGATGACGTTGTCGCAGACCTACTGCTATCTGGACGCTTTCGTGGACAAGCCCCTTTCACAAGAGAAACTGGATTGGCTGCAGCGAGATTTTGATCTGATGCGGAGGTATGGTTTCAAGTGCCTGTTGCGTTTTGCCTATCAGCATGGCGATGTCAAGGGGCCGGAGAAGAAGTGGGTGCTCCACCACATTGAGCAGCTCAAACCCGTCATCGAGAAGAATTCGGATGTAATCTTCATTCTACAGGCGGGGTTCATCGGCATGTGGGGCGAATGGCACGGTGACACGCACAACGACGACTATGATTCGCGGGCGGAAATACTGGCGAAGGTTCTGGAGCTTGTGCCGGAAGATCGATTCACACAAGTGCGGGTGCCCATCTACAAACTCAAGATCGTCCCCCGTCTTGAGAAACGACGCCCTCTGGAAGTGGATGAGCGCATCGCCTTTACGCTCAAACCGGAAGCGCGTATCGGGTTTAACAACGACGGTGTGTTGGCCGGGCCCACCCATGGCGGCACTTGGCCCCAGAAGCCTCATCTCGGCAGCAAAGAGAATCCTCTATTTGCCCGCGCCACCCGTGAGAGTGCCTGGGTGCCGACGGAAGGCGAGATGTTCTGGTCGGACCAGGCCTGGGACGGAGTCGAAGAAACCGGCAAAGGCGTGGACGGGTTCAATGCCATAAAGCACCTTCGCCTACAGCATTACGTCAGTTTCAGTCTGGCCCACAGCTATTCGGAATTCCAGGGAGAACCGTATTGCATGGACCGGTGGCGCACCCGAACTCTCACGGCCGATAAGCTGGAAGCCGAAAACCTGCCCGTATCGAACGGTTACTTCAGCGATATCTACGGCAAACCTGTCGAACGAACCGAATTCGAATATCTCCGCGACCACGTGGGCTATCGTCTTGAACTGCAAGAAGCACGCCTCACTGAAAACATCAAACAGGGCGGGAATATGCGCGTTGAGATTGATCTGATCAATCGTGGATTCTCCACCCTCTTCAATCCGCGCCAACCTCTTCTAGTGCTGATTTCCGACAACGAAAAGACGATCCACGAAATACCTCTGGACGCCAACCCGCGTCACTGGCAACCATTCCACCCCAAAGATCCAAGCTACAAACCGTTGCTTCACAAGATCAGTTATGATGGAAAGCTCCCAGAGAATATTGACCCCGGGAAATACAAGCTTGGGCTATGGTTGCCCGACCCCAAACCTGCGCTACGCCGCGATCCACAATTCGCCATCCGCCTCGCCAACCGCGACACCCACTGGTGGACCAGCGTCGATGGGCAGTATGGTGTGAACATTCTTCACTCGATACAAGTGGCCGAGAAATAGGCAATCGCATCAACCTTGCCTTTTTCACGACACCCCGAAGGGAAGGGCTACATTCACGTCCGAATACAATGTGCGAAAGATATCCTACGTCATCTGCTCAGCACACATCTCCATTGAAGTGATTTCACTCATTCTCGCTCAAGGGCACCGACGTCCGCGTTTCTCATCATCACCTCAGCGCCGAGAAGATCTCTTCCTCCATGATTCCCGATTGCGACACCTGCGTCTATGCATGGCGAACCAGGCTGAAGTTGATATCCGCGTAGAGCATCCATGGTCTTCACATCAATACCGGTACCTGCAGCGCCGGGCTGGACAAGCATGGGATTAGCAGTTATGTGACCGGTATCCGACGGATGGGGCTCAATGTTGAAGTAGAGATTATTTCGAAAAAGCGTATTTCTCCCGTCGGCGTTCTTGCCCCATTGCCCCCCTCCTTCGAAGAAGAATATGTTGTTTTCGAAGAGTGAATTGATGGGCGTTCTTCCTTCAGGAAATACGCAAACATCAAAGTCCTTGCCTACAAAATGGGTATTGTTGTAGATGTGAATATTCCTGGCCTCCCGGTTGTTCTCAAACCCATAGAAGTAAATACCCTCTTTGTCGTTCTGGCTGACATTGTAGCGGATGACCACGTTGCGGTTTCGTTTCTTCATGATGCCGCAGAACCACATATTGTCATGGCTGTAGTTGTACTGGATGAAGGTATGCACGCAATTGTAATCGGCATCAAACCCGCCTCGGTCCTTCCCGTCATCGCCCACATTACCATATGCTTCGTTGTACTGGATTCTGATCCCGTCGGTATTGAAACAGAAAATGCTGTGCCCCGTATCGTATCGACTGCTACTGGCCAACGTGTTGTATTCATAGACGGCGTTCTTGCTGACGCGTGCAATGATACTGTTGCGCCCGGTATGGTCGATGTAATTGCCGGCCACGTACACCTTCGTCCAGAGATAGTGAGAGATCGTGTCATGCTCGCGAAACTCGATGCGGCCGCAGGAGGAACTATTGCCAATACCCACACCTCCGACTCGGACGATTCGGTTGTTCGTGATGCGAAGGTCATGGATTGTCGTGGAATTTAGGCCCTTTACATGGACGTGTATTCCTCCCCGCTTCTTCCCGGCCACCTTCCCGTTGATATCGTGTATGTAGCAATCGTTGATGTGTATATGCTTGTATATCCCCTCCGTCCCTTCCGCCAAAACGTAAATGCCGAATAACGGGCCTTGATCCTCTTCGGTTCCATCGGTATTCGTGACTTCCAGACCGTTGATCTCCCAGTAAGATGGATTCTGCAGATACAGGCCCGCGCTGTGCTTGCCGTGAGCGTTGATCGTGGGTCTCTTCCCATGCCCATAGACGTCGATTCTGATAGGAGCATGCTCTGTACCATTGCCGGAAGGCGCGAACATCCCGTCGAACTGCACAGCCCGTTTGAACAAGATGGTATCTCCTGGGAGAAAAGTAACGGTGCTAAGAGCCTCGAATTGCTTCTGTGAGTCAATATGGTATTCCTTGGCCAGGCATGGGAGACCCTGCAAGGCTAACAGCAGAAGAAAGACGGCGCGGCTGTGGTTGTTTCGTTTGGCCACCGTTGCTAGCCGGCATTTCTCATCCAAACGGTTACGGCACATAGATTTCTCCGTACAGAATCAACGAAGGTGCAAACGATGTTAACAGTCCAGCGGCTTGTCTGGCAAGCACGTATTGTCCTCACATGCGGTGGCCGCTGAGTTGTTTCCTTTCTTGAATGGCTGAGTCCCTGGTGTAGCCTCGTACCCGTATGTCGGGACCCGAGGTCTTGTCAGAAAAGAAAGACTCATAGGAAGGACCGAGGAACAAACGAGGCCTCACCTACGGGATAGGCTCTTCGAAGTCGGAGGGGTTGACCCAGCCGGCGGCTTTCTTGTTGATCCGGCCGTCCATGTAACGTTCGTAGAAATCCTTGGTCTTGCCATCACCGTAGGGGTACTCGTCGAAGACGTGGCCCTTGCCCAGGATACGGGGATCGCCCTGCCGGCGCAGTTCGCCAAAGAGTTGGTTCTTCAGACGGACCCTCACGGTCTGCAGCTCAGCACGGTCGGCCAAATTGTTGACGCACTCGGGGTCCTTACGAATCTCGTACAGTTCCTCGCTCGGTCGCTTGCCGAACGACCATGCCCAATAGCGTTTCGTTTCGGGCGATCGACGGGCCTGCAGGCACTCAGTCTTGGTGGGGCTGCCATCGCAGTTGAGGTACCCCGTCTCCGGATTGCCCCCAGGCCAACGGTCGGGCTCGAAGTTGTGCAGATACAGGTATCCATCCTTGACGATCCCTCGGATCGGGTAGCCGGCATCGTGGGGACGACCCACATCGTGACGCTCCTTGCCGATCAAGACGTGGTCCCGCTGTCGCACACACTGGCCCGACTTGCCCGATCGGAAGATCTCGGTCAGGCTGCGTCCCGTGATCGGTTGCATCCCGACCTTCTCGGCGACCAGACCCGCCAGTTCCAAAAACGTCGGCGCGAAATCGATGAAACAGACGAAATCATCGACCTTGCGTCCCGAATTGCGAATGCCCTTCTTCCACATCATCGCCAGAGGCAGGTGGTTGGAGTACTCGTACTCCTGGCCCTTGACGTGAGGAAACGGCATGCCATTATCCGCCGTGACGACGACCAGCGTATTGTCCAGCAAACCGCGCTCGGCGAGCAACTCAAGCATACGCTGCAAATGTCCATCGAAATGCTCGATCTCGAAGGCATAGTCGAGCAGGTCGGTGCGAATCTTCTCGTTGTCGGGCCAATGGGCGGGCACGCGATCGATCTGATCGAGTTCCTTACCCCCTTTGGTGCGGCCTGAATCGTACTCGTATCCTCGGTGCGGCTCGTGACCTCCATACCAGAAGCAGAAAGGCTGGCCCTCAGGCTTGGCGTCGAGGAAATCGGCGAAGTTGGTCGCGTAGTCATTTCCGCTGATCGCCCGGGTCGGAGGGCTGAGTTTGCGGGATTGATAGGGCTTGCCCGCCAACTGCCGCGAACGACCGTTGATCTTTCCCGCAATGCCGGGGGCCCATCCCTTACCTGTGAAGCCGGTGTGATACCCATGCTCAGACAGCGCTTCGGCATAGGTCTTGAACTTGGCCGGGAAATAGCACCAGTGATTGGCGGCTGCCTCCAACTGCCACGAGTTCCGGCCCGTGAGGATGCAGGACCGGGATGGGGCGCACTTGGCGTTCGGCGTGTAGGCGTTGGTGAACAGAATCCCCTCGTGAGCCACCCGGTCAAAGCCCGGCGTGCGGACCCACGAACATCCGTAGGCGCCCATATGGGCCCATGAGGCATCGTCAGCGATACAGAACAGGATATTCGGACGGGATGACTTGGGGCCGGAGGCCGCCAGAGCCGAGCAAGCGGGCAACGCAACGGTTCCACCAAGGGCCTTCAGAAAGCCTCGTCGCGAGATACCTTTGTGCCTCATCATCTAACTCCATATTCAATCGAGTGGCTCAATGCGTTTGACTCCGTGGCGTCAGCGTGAAGAATCGCTCTGCCCAAACCAGGAATCGTCGATAATGCGCCCTAGCAAGAAGAACTTCCGATCGGGATACCACAGGACGGCTCTGCCTTTGCGTACTGTGAAACTGGCGTAGAGCGCCAGGTCCAACCGCCCCCGTCGGTTTGGCGCCCCCAGGCTCACGCCCCCATGATCCATGAAGAGCTTGGGCTCATCGAACCACACAGGCTGCTTGCCATCGGGCGCGTACCGACCGGCAACGAGATGGATCGGGCGACGATGGAACGACGTGTCTCTAGGCCCGTAGTCTTGATAGTGTCCATCGTGATTGTGGATGAAGAGGACGTATCGCCCACTGCCGGCGGTGTTGCCTCCGACGTCGTATATGGGACATGGTGACAGTGGATGGAGAAGCGGCGTGCCTCCATCCCGTCGCAAGAGCCGCGCAGGCGGCGTCCACGTCATCCCGTCGTCGGCGCTGACCGACCAGAACGGGCTCCCCGAAGCCGTGCGCATGACGCAGAACAGCCTGCCGTCGGGCAGTTTGACGATGGCCGGCTCCTGACACGCGCTGACCTCGGGATGGCCCGGGAACGGCGCCGCCAGCGCCTTCTCGTTGGCGGCTGACCAGGTGATGCGCAGCCTCGCCACCGCCGGATCGTCATCGAGGTTGTCGAACCGCATGAATTCGACGCGGGCATCATGGCCGATCCACGAACCCGTGGGATTCTTTGCTACCGCCTTGCTCGTCCAGCGCGTGAAGCCCGCCAGATAGCAACCGTCCTTCGTCAGCCGCAAGGGTTTCTGCCAGCAGATCCAGTTGGCCGGGAAGCTCACGTCCGGGTTGTCCCGGTTGCTGCGCGACATGGTCACCGTCTCGGGCACCGACCACGTTTCACCCAGGTCATCACTGCAGATTCCGTTCATCAGACCGGTCGTGTGGGGAAAGGTGTCGAACTTGCCAACATTCTGACTGTAGAGAACGTAGATGCGTCCCGACCGGCTGACCAGCGGGAACGCCCAACTGGCCATCAGACCCTGGCCCGCCCGAGCCGGACCGGCAATGATCCGGGGGGCCGTCCACGTGCCCCCTTCGTTCGTACTCCGGGCGAATACGATGTGCTGATCGGGCTGCCCCTCGTGCGTGCTCTGGGTCCAAACCGCCATCAGCGACCCATCCGGGCCATCGAAAACCAGGAAATGCTCGTTGCCCGTGTCGCTGACACCGGCATCCGTCACTTGCGGCACGAAGACCACATAGTCAGGCCGCGTAGCCTTCAGTTCGCTGCTCATGCGCTGCTTCAACTCGGCCAGAGATGGCACGAGCAAGGGATCAGTCGTCTTCTTGCCTTCCGCCACGCCGCAAGTCGCCATGACACAAAACACACCCACAAGCGAAACGCTCACAATCCTGATCATAGGCCTGCCTCTTTTCCCCTCGTATCCGTGCTGAATCGACCCTAGCCTCCGGAAGACAGTTGACGCCGGAGGATCTGCTCGGCACAATACCCAAGCCAATAAGGGCCACTATACTCACATATGGACAAATGAGTCAATGAAGGACCTATGCCGGACACCGTTGGTCTCAAACTCGGTAACCTGACGCTGGATGTGCCCTTCTTCCAGGCCTCGCTGAGCGGCTACAGCAACTACCATATGCGTGTGCTGGCCCGTCGGTATGGCTGTCCCTTTGCACTGACCGATGTGATGTTGGCCAAGAGCATGGCAAATCCCAAAGTTCTGGCGAAGACATGTTTCCGGCCTGGTGACAATGAGCATCCCGTGGGCGCGCAGATCCTGGGCAAGACCCCGGCGACCATGGCCAAGGCCGCCCGCGATTTGGTCGCCGCCGGCTATGATGTCATCGATCTGAATTTTGCCTGTCCAGCGCCCAAGGTCTTACGCCGTGGGCGCGGCGGAGCCCTGCTCGATAACCCCAGCGCCCTTATCGACGTTTTCAAGGCCGTTCAGGATGCCGTGGATTGTCCCATCCTGATGAAGCTCCGCATCGGGACCAACCATAAGCCGCAATCGCAAGATTGCTTCTGGGAGATTGTGACCCGCTCGATCGAAGGCGGCGTGGACGCCCTCGTCATCCATGGTCGTACGGTGTCCGAGCGGTACCGGGGCAAAGCCAATTGGGACATCCTCGCCTCCGTGAAGCGCCGCTTTCCCGCCGCGACGATTGTGGGTAGTGGTGACATCTTCGACCCGGCCACCACCGTGGATCTTCTGCAGCGAACGGGCCTCGATGGGTTCATTGTCGCCCGTGGCGCGATCGGCAATCCCTGGATCTTTCGCGATCTACGTTGTATTTGGGAGAATCGCCCCGTACCTGCCCCGCCCGACCTCGCCGAACAGCGTGAGATCATCCTCGAGCACTTCCACCGTATCCTGGAGGGCTCTCCGGAGAAAAAGGCCACCGGCTACTTCCGAAAGTTCATGGCCGGGTACGCTCGTCGTCACCCCAAACGCAAGCGGGTTCTGCTGGACCTGATGAAGGCCACCACCGCCGCCCAGATCGAAGCCAGCATCAATGCCTGGTACGTCGACTTCGCTATCGAGGCCGAGTGAGACGAAACACGTCCTAGGGACCGTCCTCTATCGGTCCGGGCCGCACCACCACTGGAGCGCTCTTGATCTCCGGTCGCATCGCCAGCCAGTCGATCCCCTGAAACTGAGGATCGTCAATCTGCCGAACCTCTTCGTCGCCCCGATAGGGACCCATGGCGTCCACCCACGCGATCAATCTCCGCCGGCTCACCTCGTCCACCTTCACGTTGTGATGCTTGCCGCTCGATACCCGCTCTATCAAGCGACTGCGATAGGACAGCTTCGTCATCGGCGCCGGCGTCACGTAGGCGGCCGGGTCACGCTGATCGAATGCCTCCACCAGGATGGTATCGGCAATGCCAAATCCCGCCGGCGGATTCTCGGGCGGATTGTACGGCGCCCCCCAGGAGGGATTGCCCAGCAATAGCACGTAGGGTTCCTTGAAGAGACCGTTCCCGCGAAATGTCAAGTCCAGCGTCTTTCTCGCCTTGCCGGCGCCCTGGTGACACTCGCCGCAGTATCTGTCCAAAACCGGCTGGACGAATCGCATGTAGCTGATGGATTCGTCTCCCCAGGGCGGCGGACTGATCTCGGAAGGATCGCG
>Ga0075114_10000151_pt1 | contig 47337 bp, 39 predicted proteins | sample AntAceMetag02UKM_FD_69784 | JGI IMG/M metagenome (GOLD analysis project Ga0075114, IMG submission 69784) | Saline lake microbial communities from Ace Lake, Antarctica - Antarctic Ace Lake Metagenome 02UKM | ecosystem: Environmental > Aquatic > Non-marine Saline and Alkaline > Saline | place... | reverse complement strand
ATCCAAAATGACCGCCCTCATCGCCGCCATGAGAAAACTCCTGACCATCCTGAACACCATGCTAAAGAAAAATGAAGCCTGGAACCCAAAAACCACTTGATTCTCAAGACAGTCGCTACCCGGCTACAATTCGCCCCGCCTGCCTCCGGCTTGACGCCTACCGCCTGTTTTCCCCGTTTTCCCCTACCATTCCCACCACCACAACGCTACCATAGAACCCGTGCATGCGGAACCAAGGGCCCTTCTGAGACGAGGGATGACCCTCGGTCCCGACAGTTGGAAGTGTTGGGAGAGAACGCAAGTATGAAAACCGACGATGTACGACTCTTGATCGCCGCCATTCTGATCCTGGCCGCCGTCGAACTGAGCAAGATCCGCGACGCCCACATTGGAGCCCTGGCCCTGGGAATCTACGGCGCCTACATCTTCATCAAGGCCTACGTCGCCCAGAAGTATCGAGACAAAGCCGGATAGGGTGGAGTCTGCCCCACCGGACATGACTACATCTTTGGGCATTATAAGCAGGAAGGGCTATCCACTTGAAAGTGTTTATCAGCTACAATTCGGCGGACAAGGACACCGCAAGACTCGTCGCCGGCAAACTTGCAGAGTCTGGCGTTGATATCTGGTTTGACAAATGGCGTTTGCGACCCGGAGATTCCATCACTGGAGGCATCGAATCCGGAATCACTGACTGCGACGCGTTCATCCTGGTCTGGAGTACCAACGCTCAACAATCCAATTGGGTAGACACCGAATTGCGTGCCGCCTTGCGGAAACGTGTGGATGACGCATCATTTCGTGTCATTCCATTGATGCTAGACCGTACTCGTCTGCCAACCCTTGTGGCTGATTACCGTGGCTTTGAAGTCACGAAGCACTCTGACCTCGAAGGCATCGCAAGTCAAATCATAGGGAACGACGACGTGCTAGAAAATGCAACTCGTTTGCAGACACGTCTTCTTGAACTCATCGTAAATGAGTTCCCAGAGACTGACGCAATCCGGTCTCTATTCTGCTCGCGCTGCGCGTCGGACAGCTTGACTCCAAGAGTCATCCACGATCCAATGTCCAATGAACCCATATATGAAATCGTTTGCAACCGCTGTGGCTGCATGTGTCGTACCCCGGTTCATGATCCGCAAGGGGATGCGTAACTTGACCCACCACCGACGATCAGTAAGACTCTATGGCAACAATGAGTTGAACTGGCGAGGTCAGTTCCACGGAATATGCTAGAGGCATGAAATCCCGATGAGCAAAGAGAAGGCGGGTGGCAGCGTCAAGCGGTAGCTTGGCGATGGGTCTGAACGTATGCGAGACGGCGAGCGATACAGTAAGCGTTGTCGGCGCTGGGATACGGCCGGTCATGCCCATGCGTTGACGTTTAGCTGCTACCGCCAGCGTCAACTCCTTGCGGAGGACCGTTTCTGTCAGTTCCTGGTTGATGCGATCGATGCGGCTCGATCGGCGCACGCCTTTGATCTGTGGGCTTATGTCTTCATGCCGGAGCATGTGCATTTGGTGCTTCATCCCACACAAGACGACTACTCAATCTCGCGCATCTTACAGTCCATCAAGCAACCCGTCTCGCGCATGGCGCTGGCCTTTCTAAGGGAATATCGCCCAAGCGACCTGGAACGTCTGGCGACGGGCCAACGCAGGCAGGCCTACCAGTTCTGGCAGAAAGGGGGCGGCTATGACAGGAATGTCACAAAGGCTGAGACCCTGATCGAGACGGTGCGGTACATCCATAACAATCCGGTGCGACGGGGACTTATCCAGACGGCGGCGCAATGGCGCTATAGCAGTGCGGCTCAATGGGAAGGACTCGGAGGCGAACCTCTGACCATAGACAGAGAGAGTTTCCCGGGCTTTTGAACCATCGCCAAGCTGCGCTTGACGCTGCCACCCTGGCTATGACACTGTGACAGTTGGACGGGATGCCCATCCTACGGTTCTGGCGATGAATCCGTGGCGACTGGAGGCAACGATCAGTGGTGACGCTTGGGGGTTAGGATTCCGTAGGTCAGGAGGAGTAGCAGGATGACCGCGGCGGCGTGTTTGATTAGGGGGGGGAGCACCTCGTGATGGTGTTCTGAGACGACGGGTAGATTGATGTTCAGCGCGAGGAAGTCGAGGAACAGGCCGGCGGCGAGCGAACAGCCGGCGACGGCTAGGAGGTAGAGCAGCGCGGTGCGGCGGCCCAGGGAGCGCCAGAGGGTGGCCAGGCCGGCGGCGTTGGTGGCTGGGCCCGTCATGAGGAAGACCAGCGCAGCGCCGGGGGTCAGGCCCTTGGCGATCAGGGCGGCCGCGACGGGGACCGACGCCGTCGCGCAGACGTAGAGGGGAATGCCCAGGACCATCATCAACAGCATCGCGCCGATACCGGTCCCGATCTTCTCGGCGAAGAATCCGTCGGGCACCGCTACCGAGATCAGGGCCGCGATCGCCAGACCCACGAGCATGGACTTGCCGATATCGCGGGGCAGGGTCACGAACGCGTACTTCATGCCATGGACGAGCCTGCCCTTGACGCCCTGCTCCTTGCAGCAGTCGTCCTGACAGGGCTCGGCGCCTTTCTCGCTCGCCACATCCTGTCCAAACAGATTGACCAGTCCCCCACCGACCAGACCCGTGACCAGCGCTGCTAAGGGTCTGAAGATGGCGAAGACGGGACCCAGCAAACTGAACGTCACGAAGATGCTGTCCACCCCCGTCTGAGGAGTCGAGAGCAGGAATGAGACAGTGGCGCCCTTGCTGGCGCCATGCTTGTGCAATGAGACGGAGACGGGAATGACCCCACACGAACACAAAGGTAAGGGAATGCCGAAGACGCTCGCCTTGAGCAGGGGCAAGACCCCCCTGCCACCCAGGTGCCGCTCGACCAGACGCTGGGAGATCAGGATCGACAGCAGCCCAGCGACGAAGAAGCCGAACAGCAGATAGGGCGACATCTCGGCGATCGTCGCCCAGAAGTCCACTGCGAGTTGTCGGGCCATGTCCAGCATTGTCCGCCCGTTCAGAAGCTTATGTGTGGCAGCGTCAAGCGCCGCTTGGCGATGGTCTTTGCCGAATTCACATCAACCATCGCCAAGGCCTATGGCCTTGACGCTGCCACACGGCCCTATGTCTAAAGTCACATTCGTCACTTGGCGCCGACTTTGGCGCTGACATCGACAACCTCACTACGGACGACGTCGCCCCGGATACCTACCGTGACGTCCTCGAAGGGCATCTCCCTGCCACTGGCGGCAACCGCCTCGCGGGCGACGCGCGTCAGGCCGGAGCAGCATGGGACCTCCATGTGTACAACCGTCAGGGTTCGTACGGTATTGGCCTTGAGGATATCGCCCAGTTTCTCGATGTAGAAATCCGCTTCGTCGAGCTTGGGACACCCCATCGCCACCGCCCGACCCTTGAGGAACCGCTGATGGAAATCACCCATCGCGATTGGGACACAGTCGGCGACCAGCAGCAGATCGGAATCAGCAAAGTACGGCGCCGTCCGCGCGACCAGTTTCAGTTGTATGGGCCAGTGGCCCAGTTGCGAGGAGACGACGCCCGTCTCCTCCTCGGTTGCAGCGGGTTTCTCGTCGAAGTTATGCGCGGCCAAGCCGGGACAGACCATAGGTGGCGCTGCCTCCTGCCCCTGCTGGGCGAGGTAAACCTTGGTCGCCTCTTCGTCGAACTCATCTGCTTCACGCTGTTCGATGGTGATGGCGTCCTGTGGACAATGGCCCAGACACGCGCCGAGACCGTCACAATAGGTATCGCTGACCAGTTTGGCCTTGCCGTTAATGATCTTGATCGCGCCCTCGGCACAGGCCGTGACACACAGGCCGCAACCGTTACACTTCTCTTCGTCGATCTTTACGATGTTTCTCTTGGCCATGGTCTATTCCATTCTACCCGTGGGTCAAGGACCCACCCCACATTCAACCGTAGGGTGGGGCTTGCCCCACCGATTCTCTCAAGCCAGGGTCGCGGCCAGGTCTTCCTGGGCCGTCCCGATCGGCTTGATGTCGTAATTCTCGACCAGCACGTTCAACACTTCAGGCGTAATGAAGGCCGGCAGGGTCGGTCCCAGCCGAATGCCCTTGATGCCGAGGTGCAGCAGGGTCAGCAGAATCGAGACCGCCTTCTGCTCGAACCAGGACAGGATCATCGACAGGGGCAACTCGTTGACACCGCAATCGAACGCCCCGGCCAGCGCCACGGCGATCTGGACCGCCGAGTACGCATCGTTGCACTGTCCGATGTCCAGCAGGCGCGGGATGCCGTCGATGTCACCGAACTCGAGCTTGTTGAAGCGGTACTTGCCACAGGCGAGCGTCAGGATCACGCAATCCTCGGGCACCTGCTCGGCGAACTCCGTATAGTAGTTGCGGCCCGGTTTGGCGCCGTCGCAGCCACCGATCAGGTAGAAGTGCTTGATCTTGCCGGCCTTGACCAGTTCGACGACCTTGCCCGCCGCGGCCATGACCGCGTTGCGACCGAAACCGATGGTAATGAACTGCTCGGGACCGTCGGCCTCGAAGCCGGGCGCCGCCAGGGCCGCGTCGATGACCGGCGCGAAGTTGCGATCATCAATGTGCGTCACGTCGGGCCAGCCCACGATGCCGAGCGTGAAGATCCGATCCTTGTAGCTGTCCTTGGGCTTGAGGATGCAGTTGGTGGTCATGACGATCGGGCCGGGGAATTCGTCGAACTCGGTGCGCTGGTTCTGCCAGGCGCCGCCGTAATTGCCGGCCAGGTGTTTGTACTTCTTCAGACCGGGATAGGCGCAACAGGGCAGCATTTCGCCGTGCGTGTAGACGTTGATGTCTTTGCCTTCGGTCTGCTTGAGCAGCTCTTCGAGGTCCTTGAGGTCGTGGCCCGAGACGAGGATGCACTTGCCCTTGACGGGAGTGACGCGCACCTGCGTCGGCTCGGGGTGACCGTAGGTTTCGGTGTTGGCGGCGTCGAGCAGCTCCATGGCCTTGAGGTTGATCTCGCCCGTCTTGAGGGCCTTGGCCAGCAGATCGCCCGTGTCCGTGGGGGCCGTGGTCAGGTAGTCGAGCATCTCGTGGAAGTCGGCGTACAAGGCCGCATCGTCCTTGCCCAGGATCTGGGCGTGGTCGACGTAGGCCGCAGCGCCCTTGAGGCCGTAGACGATCAACTCCTGCAAGCCCGCGGTCGTGGCCCCGAGCTTCTCGATCCACTTGGCGATCGTGACTTCCTGGCCCTTGGCGGTGAGGCCGGCGAGATCATCCGCTTCGCTCCACCACGCCACCGGACAACTCAGGGTCTCGGGGGTCTGGCCCGCCTGCTTGGCGGCGGTCTCGTACAGACCTTGCGCCTTGGCCTTCATGGCCGCCGCTTCCTGAAGGAACGCCCCGAACCAGCGCGGATCGAAATTGACGTTCGTGATGGTGCTGAACAACGCCTTGACCACAAAGACGTCCACCGCCCGGTCGCGGGCCCCGAATTGCCGGGCCCGATGCGCGTACCGCGCCACGTCCTTGGTCGCATAAATCAACAGATCCTGAAGCGCCGCCGTCTCGGCGTCCTTGCCACAGGCCCCCGCCGTCGTACAGCCCGTCCCCTTGGCCGTACCCTCGCATTGATAGCAATACATGCTCATACCTGATACCTCCCTTCGGCGTCCTTGTGAGGACACCAGAATGTTGCGCTTATCTCGGCGCGCCGTCGTTAGGCGCGAATCATGATCAGAAGCATTTTGAATCGCTCGACCGCCGTCACCGCGTGCGGCACATTGGCCGGCATGATGATCAACTCCCCGGCCTGCACCTTCTTATCTCGGCCGTCTATCGTCACCGTCGCCTGCCCGTCCAGAACCTGAACCACGGCATCGTACGGCGCCGTGTGCTCGCTGAGTTTCTGGCCCTTGTCGAAGGCGAACAGCGTGAGCGTCCCGGCGGATTTGTCGAGAATCGTCTTGCTGACGATCGAGTCGGCCGCATAGCCGACAAGTTTCTCCAGGCACTCCGATTCCCCCAGACACGCCTCCAACACGTTGGCTTGTTTCTTCTCTTCGCTCATTTCTGTCTCCCACGGCGTTTGCCCTGTTTTCGTATCGGCTTGCGACTCTGGGCCAGTTCCCCGAGCGTCACTTCCGTCAGATAGCCGTCCATCTGCTCCTGAAGCTGGCCCATCTTCTCGCGTACGGGACAACTGTCCTGCCGCTCGCACACCCCGTCGCCCAAGAGGCATCGATTCAGCCGCAGCGGCCCCTGGATCGCCTCAATGACCTCCAGGATCGGCACATCCTCCGGCGCCCGGCTGAGCCGAAAACCGCCTTTGGGTCCCATATTGCTCTCGACGATCCCGGCCCCGTGCAGCTTCTGCATCAGCTTACACGCCAACTGATACGACACGTCCTCGGCCTCGGCCAGCACCCGCGTAGACAGCAACTCGTCCCCATGGTGCTTGGCCAGGTTCACAACCAGCCGCAAGGCATAGTCGGTGTTTCGCCTGAGAATATCCATTCGTCCTCACCTGATCCGATCGCTCCTAGCGTCCCAACGTGGCACGCTCATTCTATATAGGAGCAATATAGTCCTACTTGTTCGCTCTTACAAGGAGAAAAGCAGAAAGTTTTCGATTTTTTCGCTCCCCCGCCGAACGCCGGATTCACTCGATTGGTGCGGTTCTGTCTCATCCTTGGCCCCCGAAGACCGCGATCAAGGAACCGTTACAACCTCGGTCGCGACTAGGGAAAAAGTTTCGTCCCGTCGCCCTTGATGAATGTCTGGGCCACGTCCCAGGCCTTCTGGCGCGTCGATACATCCGGATACTGCGGCGTCACCGTGACCCCGATTCGCGCCAGCAACCGAGCGACTTCCAAGCGTGCCTGCTGAGCGAGATTGGCCGCTTCGCCCAGCAACCGCATCGACTCCTGAGGCGAATGGAAACCCATCCCATTGGTGGCCGAGACGTAGTCCCAACGGAATTGCGCATGCCGAAGCGACTGGCGCGCCGCCTTGAGGACCTCATCCATGGCGCCCGCCTGAACCGCCGCGGCGATATCGAAATGGGCCTGCACCAAGGCCTCCTCGGCCTCCATCATCGCCCCGCTCACCTTGGCCTGAATCCCCTCGACCCGACCACGGATCTCGTCTTCGCTCCAGCGGTGGCACACAGCACAACTATTGGAAATGTTCAACAACGGGCTCTGGACATGGTGATCGGTGAACTTGACGCCCCCTTCCGTCCGATAGGGCATGTGACAGTCGGCGCACGAAACGTCGCGGTAGGAATGGACCCCCGTCAGGTACAACTCGTAGTCGGGGTGTTGCGGCTTGACGATCGGCGTGCCCGAAATCGGATTGACGTAATCGGAGAACTCGATCTCGTCGTAGTATTCCAGCATGGCCTCCACCGTCGTACCCTTGCTCCAGGGTAAGGTCAGATAGTTCTTCAGGCCGGCCGCCGCATCGGTTTTGAAGTAGTATTCCACGTGACACTGAGCGCACACCAGCGAGCGCATTTCCTGATGGGTCGCCTCGTTGATATCCCGACCCATCGCCGCAAACCCCTCCCGCAGCGCCGGGCGCGTGATGCGCAGCTTCATCGTCTCGGGATCGTGACAGTCCTGGCACCCGATCGGGTGAGTGATCTCGCCCTTAAGGTCGTGGAAGTTCGCTGCGTAGAACTCCTTGACGCCCATCTTGTCCATCAGGCGGGGCACATCGGTACTCTTACACGTCCAGCATGTCGCCGCGTTGACCGGCACCTTGATCCGCTTCGTCTTGGTCACATCCTCGACCGCATGGTAATGCCCACGGGCCTGGAGATACTCCTTACCGAATCCGTACCCGGCAAAGAGAATCACCTGATAAGGGTCGCCTTCGAGATAGTCCCGGGGAAAGGCGCCGCCGAACTTCGTCTTGCTGGTGTCCATGCGCGTCTTGAGATAGGACTCGTACTCACGCGGGTAGTTCTGCCCCCACACGGCATTGTTCGGCTCCCACTCAGCGATGGGCGTCACGACCAGCGCCGGACGCTGCGCCTCCCAGCGCCGCTCCACAATGGAGAAGGCCAGCAATCCGAGCAGCACGACAACCGCCGCGACGAGAAGGACAATGGCCGCCCCCGCCCAGAGCGGAAATGCACCGGTTTGCCTGGAACTCCCCTTCGCTTGATTCGGCGTTCGTCCCGTCGTCATCACTGATTCCCTTTCTTGATCCAATCGAGTCCCGCATCAGGCAGCCCGGGCCGCAGCGAAGGCGGTGAAGCCGAAAGACTGCGCACCGAACCGTGAATGTTCGAGTGGCAATCCCAGCACTTTCGCTCCGAGGTGGTCGCCAGGCGAATCATCGTCAATTGATCGCTATGGCATTTCACGCAGTTGCTCTGCACCACGGGAATCGCGCCCTTGGAAAGCTCCATCACCTGGGGTTCGGCCCGCATCGTGAAGACATAGGAGTGTTTCATCCCATCCCGAGCCTTGTAGGCGTATTTCGCTACGAGGTTCTCGTGCGGGACGTGGCAATCCGTGCAGACCGCCACATGCCGATGGCTGCCCCGCTGCCAACTCGCATACGCATCGCTCATGACATGGCAATTCATGCAGGTCTCAGGGCTGTCGGAGAGATACGAGGTCGCGTTCGCCACACGAACGACAAAGAGGCCCACCCCCACAGCGACACCCACCATAGCATAGATGGAAACCTGCCAGAACCGGGGCAGCCCCCTGAGGGTCAGGATCGACATAACGCGTTCCATCGCTGTCATGACTTGCGGCACTCCAGGTGAGAAACCAACCTAACCCGACACGTCAACGCCGCCATTATGCGAGACGCCCCCCGCCCACGCAACGCCTTTTTTCGCCCCAAAACCGAAATTCTAAGCCCCCGAACCCGACCGCCCCAATCCCCTGTATCCCCCTCCCTATCGCGGACTTAGGTAGCCCACCCCCAGATATCCCGCGTCCCTTCTGGCGCCGCGACCGGCGCGTGACACCATCAAACAGGTAGGGTGGCGGCTTGCCCCACCACTCCCCCCTGTTTCCATCCTACCCGGCTTCTTGCGATGCCACCGGCCGTCATCCTACGACCGGCCGATCCGTGACTGTCACAACCCACCCCGTTGCACGTCGCATGGCAATCCGCCGTACGCAAACTCCAACGCCTCACCCAAAAGATCTGCAAAAAGAAGACACAAAGGCTCGCATCAAAACACGAACCGCCCCACCCCGCGCCGTCCCGCATACGTTCAGACCCATCGCCAAGTTCCACTTGACGCTGCCACCCGCCGTAACGAGCCTTACCTCCCTGTCTCGATGAGGCCATGCTGGCACCCTGGGCATTGGTCCGGCTGGCGACTCAGACAGAGGGGGGCAGAGGCTATCTGCCCATCCTTGCCTCCCAGCCTCGAATCCTCTACACTCTCCAGCATGAAGCTGACAATGAGGGTACTGCACAGCATGCGGATCATGATCGATCTCGCCCAACAAGGCGAGCGGACATCTCTCAAGCAGCTCGCGGAACACCAGGACATCAACCAGAAGTATGGTGAGTTAGTCGTTGCCGACCTGATCCGAGCGGAATTGATCAAGAGTATCCGAGGACGGCGTGGAGGCTATCTGCTGGGTAAGCCAGCGGGCCAGATTACCCTGGGCGACATCGTGCGTGCTGTCAACATTCCCCATGCAAAGTCAGAAGATCCGCGCGACGCAGCCATCGAGAAGGCCTTCGAGAGAGCCCGGACGGCGATGTGGGAAGCGTTAGATGAGGTGACGCTGGCGGATGCGGCCAGGGGTTAGCAGAGAATCGCGGCCTCGCCGAGGCGGGGGACGCATAACGGCAGTTGGCTCAATGTCGCTGAGATCGAGTTGAGCGTCCTGTCCCGCCAGTGCCTGAACCGACGAATCGGTAACGACCAGATGTTGCGACGGGAACTGGAAGCCTGGAACAAGACGCGCAACCGCGAGGCCTCCAAGGTGACTTGGCAGTTCACCACCGCCAATGCGAGGATCAAGCTAAACCATCTGTACCCACAAGTTTAGAGTAGTCACTGTAGTAGGGTGTGCATTGCACACCAATTCCATTCGTCCATACACAGAGGCCACGCGAGATAGATAAATGGCGGGCTACAGCTCTTTGCCTTCAAAGTTCGCTCGCCAGTATTCAAAGATTCTCCTATAGAATTCTCTCGTTATCGGAGAGAGTTCAGGGTCTTGGCTTAGCTCCTGTGCTTTGCCATATTGTTCATGCTGAACCTCTACTCGTTTAGCCAATTCCTTTTGTGCATCTGGAGTCAGTCCACACCCCTCAAATGCTTCAAGAAACACTGGATCTATAGCCCTCGGATGTGCCAAAATGGATAGGCTGTCTTCAAACATCTCATATAGAGCCTTACCAAGTTTATTGTTTGATTTGTAAGCCATAGACTTCCTGTCACGTAAGGCTTGAAGAGCGGCTGGACTTCTTGATTCGATTTCCCAAAAAGACAATGCTCTTTTTGCACACGTGCCAACATCTTTGTCAGCATCCTCAGCTAGAGACAGTAATCTGACAACAGGCGTAACATCAAAGGATGGAGACAGTTGAGATAGTGCAGTTGCACCCATACTTCGAACACCGCTATCTTCATCCACAAAAATAGGCATCAAAGACTCAATTGCCTCAGGAGCCATCTGATTAAACTTCATCGGCGAAAACATGCCCAACTTGCCCATGGCCAACCCTAAGCCCAACGAAGCATTCATTCTTACGCACGCATCTTCATCTCCCAGAGCAACGCAAAGCATGTGAACTGCTTGAACGTCTTTCAAGTCCATTTCTCGCAGAGCCTTGTAAGCACTGTCCTTAATCTGTTCACCTCCCTGCTTTGTGCAGTCCACCAAACCTCTAACATCATTACGTTCAGCCAACTGCCCGACGCTCGGTTTGAAGAGTGAACGAAAAACACCCATCCTGATTCTCCAATTTACTGTCGCTTTGGCCGACCATACGGTTCTACGCAGAAGGCGTTGCTCTAAGTGGGGCTCTCCCTGTCTTCCAGCACTTCTTGGCATCGTCGGAAGCAACAGTGCTGTTCACATTCTTAAGCTTTGGGCTTTGTTCGCAGCAAAGAATAGGTGTAACGATACCCACTAAGGAATCAAAGTAGATATTCCTAGACCTCATATTCTGGACTTTGTTTCTAGCTGCATCAATGCTCAGAGCATCTCGTCTAAACTCAACAACGTCTTCTGTGATTATGAGATATCCAGTACCATGCGGTATGCTTGCACCAGGATCTCCACAGGGGCAGTCGTTGTCCGAACAAGTAGCGTCTCCGTCGGGCATGAGTACTTCGAAGTAGTCATGGTCTTCACCATAAATCCAACTCAGAAATCTCATCTTCACCTCTTGCCTAATCTAGAACTTCTCATGTTCGTTCGCAAGACGGTGCTTCTGCACACCACATATTTAGATATACTATTAACGGCCCTATTAGACCAAACAATATCAAGAAAACACATGGGTACTCAGACACATTTCGTAGCGACTGTTACAACGCCCAATGGGAGCCGCCACCGTTCATTTGATTGTTCCACCTTCTTTGGCTTCCGTTTGATTTTCAGCAGCTCCTTGATACTCTTTACATCTGCCGGTCGGCGCACTCGGATCCACAGCCAGCGGCCATCGCGAAGTTGGTCCGTGTCCTCGAGCAACTGACGCACATTCGCGTTGAGAAGATCCACAATGGATAGCGCCTTCTCGGCCTCTTTCTTGCCAAGCACCACCAGAACAGTGAAGGCGCCGTTTTCCGGGATCAGATTACAGAGCGTCTTTCCACTGCGACGATCGCGAAGGGCCCATCCGTGCTTGCCACCATCGAACCATTCCGGGGTGAAGTCATAGGACGACTCCAGATACCGGCGTAATTCCAGCCAATACGTCGTATTCTCGATCGTCTTGAGGATCTCATCGTCGCTCGGTCGATGTTCTCCACCGGTCATCCGTTCGTACGCCATAGCTACCCCTCAGTTGCGTAGGGTCTGCCCTGCACACCGATTCCATTCGTCGATACACAGCAACGACGCGGAACAGGGAATTGGTGGGGCGAGCCCCACCCGACAAGCCTCACGCACAGTGTCTCTCTGAAAGGTATTGTCGCTAGCCAAGGTCCCAGCACGCTCTTTGGGCATTGTGCGCAAGCTATGGCCGGGGTGCCAGTATATTCTCCCGGGGAATTCTCAGAAGCGTGGGTATTGCACACCGATTCCATTCGTCTATGCACGGAGGCCGCGCGAGACAGAGAAACGGTGTGCGGTGCACGCCCTGCGGAATAGCAATCACCGCCCGCCGCGACGGTTCTCTGGCGCTACCAGCCCAAGACCGCTCGGTAACGGACCTTGCCCCGGCGCAGCTTGTCCAGCGCTTCGTTGGCCTGTTCGAAGTGGAACCGCTCTATCACGGGCTTGATGTCGTGACGAGCCGCGAAGTCGAGCATCGTGGCGATGGTGCCGGGGCTGCCGACAGGACTGCCCGAGATGGAGCGCTGAGCCATGATCAGGGGAAAGACCTGCAAGTCCAACGGCTCGAGCGTGGCGCCGACCAGGTGCAGGCGCCCACGCGGCTTCAGGGTCTCGACGTAGCCGTTCCAATCCAGTTTGACATTGACGGTCGAGATGACCAGATCGAATCGGCCGGCAGCGGCGGCAATGGCCTCGGGATCGCGGGAATTGATCGTATGGTGGGCGCCCAGTTCCAGCGCCTCGGCCTTTTTCGCCTCGCTGGAGGTGAAGGCGGTGACCTCACAGCCCCAGGCGTGCAGGAACTGCAGCGCCAAATGCCCCAGGCCGCCAATACCGATCACGGCGGCCTTATGCGTCGGCTTGAGCCCGAATTGCACCAACGGATTGAATACGGTGATGCCGCCGCAGAACAACGGCCCGGCCGTCTCCATCTCCACCCCGGCCGGCAGTTTCACCACGCTGACCCCCTGGGCCCGGACCTTCTCGGCAAAGCCGCCATGCCGATTCACAATGGTCCCGGTCGCCTGCGCACAGAGATTGTGGTCGCCCGCCAGGCAGGTCGGGCACGTCATGCAATAGCCCGCGTGCCAGCCCAGGCCGACCTTCTCGCCCGGCGCCAGATGCGTGACCGCCTCGCCGACAGCCCCGACGAGGCCGGCGACCTCGTGACCGAGCACCAGCGGATACTGGCTCATACCCCAGGCGTTCTCCAGCATGCTCAGGTCCGAGTGGCAGATCCCGCAGAACCGGACATCGATTTCCACCTCGTCCGGTCCCAGCGGCGCCGGCTCGTATTCGAAAGGTTTGAGTTTGCCCCCGGCCTCCTGTGCCGCGAATGCCTTGATCATGATATGGCCTCCCACTTCGTTTGCTGGTCGTATCCACACCCTCCCGGTGTTTTACTGATAACAACATGGAAAGTTCATGAGACTCCGGCCAAAACGGCCGCTTCGTCGGCAGACTGGCGAATCTCTCGTCCCTTTGGCATAGAACTCGCACAAATACTTTTTATATTTTGGAGATGTATTTTGTTGACATATAGCGGTAACCCCGTATTATGAGTGCCTCGTACAAGGAGTACGCTTTCCTCCCTCGGAGTTTACCCCTTATTAAGAGACAGGGGGAAAGTATGTTTACAGGCCGGATTGGCCTCAGGAGAAAGACTCATGGCAGCAGGCACAGTAAAATGGTTCAATGCAGACAAGGGATTTGGCTTCATCACCCCGACCGATGGCGGCGACGATCTGTTCGTCCACCATTCAGAGATCAGGACCGAGGGGTACGCCACTCTCGATGAGGGCCAGGCGGTCAATTTCGAAGTCGGACAGGGCAAGAAGGGTCCCTGCGCCAACAACGTCACCCCTGCCTAAGCCCCACACAAGACAGGACCACGAGAAGGCCCCGCACCTGCGGGGCCTTCTTTCTATCCCCGCCGCGTGCCAAATCACGCGGAGTCGTCCCCAGGTGTTGTCTCTGACAATCTGTTCGCACTAGCGCCTGTTTACGGCCTTTTCCAACGTGCGCTGACCTGCTGTAGCCAGTGGCGTGCGATCAATTCATGACCCTGCGGCAAAGGATGGACGCCATCCCAGATCCAATGGCCGGGACTTGCCATCCTGGCGGCGACATCGAAGAGGTCCTGGGTCTTAACGTGGACAGCATGGTATTGCTCCGCCAACCGCGCGACGATGCCGCCCATCTTATCCACTTGCCGGCGCCAGTATTTCCATGGGTCCTCGCCCTGCAATCGTCCCGAGCGTAATACGAAAGGATCAAGGAGCACGAGACGCAGAGCTGCATTGGCTTGGCGACTGCTGTCGAGAATGAAACGGTAGTCTGCTTCCCAGCGATCCAGAGGCACGTTCTTACCACCCCCCTGGCTCACATCGTTAACGCCGATGAGGATGCTGAGAAGGTCCGGCTTCATATCGATAGCGTCTTTTTGCCAGCGTGATCTCAGATCTCCGACTTTGTTGCCGCTGATACCGCGATTGAAGAATTCCAGGCCAGCCTCCGGCATGTCCACGCCCAGGCGCGAAGCGATCAGATAGACGTAGCTGTGACCAAGATAATGATTGCGGTCACGTTCGTTACGCCCCCACTTCATGTCGGTGATCGAGTCGCCCAAAAAGACCAGGCGACTGCCCTTGGCCAGCGCCGGCAGCCGGTAGTCATAACCCCCAACGCCGAAAGGTTTGGTGGTTGCCCCCGACGTCTTACCGACCGCAACCGCCGAGGCCGCTCCAGTGCAGACGATGCCTTTCTTGATGAATGTTCGTCGATCCAACATTGCCGTTCCTGATTGGACTCAATACTAGGGACGGACCCTAGTATTGTCTCTTGAACTAGGGTCCGTCCCTAGTTACTGCCTCCACTTGAAGAGCGCCTTCAGACCCAGGACGAGGACTGTCACTCCGAAGGCGCCGATCAGGGGGACGCCGAAGAAGACGAATGCGTTGTCGAAATGCACGGCGCATGCGCAACCGACGAAGAACAAGGCCCAGGCGCCGGAGGCCACCATTAAAACTCCGTTCTGCCTCCCGTGCCCGACAACAGCTACGATGACGTCGACGGCAAACAGTACTGCGACAATAGGCCAAAGCGCCATATAGATTCTCCCTGATTGGCATTCGCCGGGATCTCGGGGGCGCCCCAATTCCGCTTACGGCCTCACTCGGCCGGTGTGCAACCGAATCAAGGGCTCCCGCTTACCCACGTCTCATTTTCTCCCACCACTTCCATTCTCCGGACCGAAAGACCTGGCCGCACATCAGAGAGGTCCTTCGTTCCGCCTGCACGGTTCCATCTTAACGTCACGACGCGAGGAGTGACAAGGAAAAACGATCCTGACAGCCGTTTTGCTGCCTGCGCGAGTTTTTCGGCATCTGGACCGTGGCGACGCGTGATCCGGCCAATTTCCAGAGAATTCCCTTGACGCACAACCACGACTGCGATATGATGTATACTGAACATACACACATTTTAGAGCGTAGACATCAGGGAAAGGAGGTCGACCATCCTGGCTCGGATTCCTCACAACGTTCAGAACGGCCGGACGCAACGCCGAGGGTGTCATACTGGCATGGGATCGGCCCAACCGGCACAATGCGACGGAACCGCTCCCTCCCCACCGTGCGAAACAAAGCCAATTTCCCCACCCCTTTTTACGCAAAACAAACCCAATTTCACGAGGCCTGAAATGGGGATAAGTGCCCTCATAAGAGGTGTTTACAGAGACACGAAGGCGGTTGGTCCGGCGCCAAAACAAACCCAAACGAACCCAATCTGTCCCCCGCCGGAAGCGGATCTAGCGGGAGATGTCGATGGCGCCGTCCGGGGCGAGGCGAACGCGCCCGTGCAGGGTCTTATCCGAACCGAAGGCGAACTCCTTCGGCCCGCGTACCACGACCCGGGCCCCGTCGGCGATGATTTCAGCATCTCCCCCGCGCCGGCAGATGACGTTGGCCAGGAGGAAGGCTTTTTCCAGGCCGTCGCCGCGGCCGTAATTGGCGACCTCGTCGGGCTGGGCCAGTCGATTGCCCTCGTAGATCGACGTCGATTCCATCGCGCCGAGCCAGGCGTACACCTGCTCGACCGTCTGCGATTTGGTCAGCGCCAGCGAGACGGGATTGCGTTCGAGGGCCGCCTTGACGAAAGGACGCCAGTCGCACGTCTCCATATCGCGAAAGGCGTAGAAGGCCAGGTCCGCCGTCGTATTGGTCTGCCGCTTAGACTGAAGATACGCGATGATCTCCTCCCGGCTCCGGTCCGGTGGAAGTTCGATCGGATCGGCGCCGTTGAAGCGTTTGTCCACACCGGGAAGTTTCGGTCGAATGCGAATGAAATCGGTCAGTTGCGCCACGAACGTCCGCGCCTCGGGTACCGCCGGCTCGAGGAACCGGCGTAGTGACTCGGCGCCCTCGGGCGTACGCAGATCGGGCTTCTCGGCGGCGAGAAACTCGTCAAGCTGGTCGCAACGGATGCGGCCCGGCAACTCATAGCGCACGAAGTCCTCATCGGAGACCTCGGCCAGGAGCTTCTCGTGAGTCGTGTCGGCGATCTTGTACGGACTGCCATGCTCGTAGTGAAAGAGAACTTCGGCCTTGAGGAATTGCGGATGGCCGTGACAATCGCGGCAGATCTGGAAGTACTTCTGATAATCGCGATAGCCGCGCAGGAAGCTGGCGAAGTTGGTCATGTTCAGATCGGCACAGAGATACTCCCCCAGGCGATCGGCGAAATGTCCGTAAGCCTTGGGGTCGATAGTGGCCTCGTCGTACAGGCAATGGATGTAGCCACTCGGATGGGTCACGATGGTGACCTGTTCGTTGCGGAGGGCCCGTTGTGCTTTGTGGGAGATCGCGGTGCCATTGAACCACATCGTCTTGGTGACCAGGCGTCGGTTGTTGGTCAGGATGCCGTCCTGGAGGTCGACGAAGTTCTGCGAGTGCAAAGGCGTCAGGATCAGGAAGATATCCTCCAACGGGATGCCGCAAACGATGAACGCCGCAGCCGCGTAGAGCGTCGCCAGGGAGACGCACTCGCCGGCCGCCTTGCCATAGCCAGGCTTGAAGCGAAAACCACCCATCGCCTCGACCGTTTCCGTCTTCCAGTAGGGAATCGTGTCGCCATCGTACTTGTCGAGGCCGAAGTGCTTGCGGATGTCCACATCGAAATAGTACTTGTCACCCTCGTAGCCGAACAGCGCGTTGCTCTTGGCAATCTCCTCCGGCGGCATCGCATGCTCGAAGCGCTGCAACTCGGCCTGTTGGGTCGTCAGACCCCACGTCTCCAGGTCGAGGTTGAAGTCGAACTCGTCCATAATATATTGGCGGAGCCGCATCAGCTTGCGATGGCTCGTCTTGCCCTCGAGCTTCTTGAAGCAGTCTTCTTCGCGCCATTTCCAGAGGATCGGACTCATGATATTGGCCAGCACGAGGCTGTACATCAACTCGGGAAAGACGAAGATCTCCATATCGGAAAGCGTGATCGCCGACGAGTACTTTTCCAGTTCCTTCGAATTCATCGCGTCCAGTTCTCCCGTTCGAGACATATCTGGTATAACTCGCACGCAGGGCATGCGCTCCGGCGACGACCGTTACAATCGTCGAGAATACCGATTCGGGAAAGGGCGAAATCGTACTTCACCGGATCGGCCGGCTCCATCCTAGCAAAACTCTCGGTTACTTGCACGGCCGTGGACAAAGAAATCGTACGCCCCTCGTAGAGCCCGAGAATGCTGCAGAGTCGCGTCATGTGGACGTCCATCGGAACAATCAGCCTGGCCCTGTCGACGGATGTCCACAATCCGAGATCAACCGCATCGGCGCGTACCATCCAGCGCAGGAACAGGTGCAGTCGTTTGCTGGCGCTGCCCCGCGTGGGACTGGCCAACAGATACATCATGCCGCGACTGAGTTGCCCTTCATGACGCTGAGCGTAGGCATCGGCCAGGCGATCGCAGAACCGAGCCAGTGCAGGTAGTACATTCGTGTCAGTAGGGTCATATCCCGTCAGGAAGAACGTTTCGAGAGTCCCGTGTTCACGCAAGACCTCGCCGAGCAGCTCCAATAGGTCCGCGATGGTCTCGCCTGTCGTAAACCGATGTTTGAAACCGGCCAGTCGCGTCCGCTTGGAGTCGGAGAAACTCACAACGAATTCATACGGCGTGTTGTCCATACGGGTAAACAGGTCGTTCAGGCTTCGCTCGATCTGCTGTACGCGTCCATAGGCCAAAGCGGCCGCCAGGAAAGCGGCGATTTCGACATCGCGCAAGTCCGTGAACCGATACGCAAATTGCAGGGGATCGGCGCCGATGCACCGGCGGTGATTGTACCGCCGGTAAACCCGTTCGAGCGTCTCCTTCAGAGCATCAGTCTGTATCTGAGGCATCTCCGGCTTTCGTCTCGACATCGCAACTCAGCGCTCGTGCTTCTTGCGGGGGATGTCCCCAGCGAAGCGGCATTCGATTTCGCCCGTCTGCGTGTTGAATTTAATGCGCCGGCCGCGCGTCCCGCCCACTTCCTGTCGAACGACCCGAATACCGGCGGCGTGCAGCGCCTCCAGAGCCACTTCCACGTTCGCCTGGCCGATGCCGCCATCGGCATGGGCCGTTTTGAGCACGGCAGCTCCGCCGAAAACAGATGCGCGGTAATGGCGCGGGTTGTCGTCAATCTTAAGCATGGCCCTGACAATGTAACGCGTTGCCGTTGCGCCGTACTGGCCGATGTCGGCGTCGGACGCCTGACGCGGACGGTCGCGCAAGAAATGGTTCATCGCCCCAAAGCCCGCCTTGAAGTCATACAGGCACACGGCCACGCAGGAGCCGACCAGGGTTTCCACCAGCGCCGCGCGCCGGACGGCATAGTACTGGCCGGGCCTCAGGAATTTCCGCGGCGGCAGAGTCTTAAGTATCACGCCGTTGCCCCCTAAACAATCGTCCTGGCCGCTGGTGTATCAACTAGTCTGTTGCTTTCTGGCTTGTGGGCGCAAGCTTGACCAAACCACGAGGCTGATTGGCATACATGAGCGTGCTCCAGGGCAAGGAGGACACGCCTCCACCTTCGGGCCTGGTCTTTTCGATCGCTTTTTTGCACCGGGGCATTTCCATATCCATGCGGTTCTGATAGTGGTTGACAATCTTCTCGTACATGGGCCGTAGGCGTCCGCGGCCTTTGTCGGAAATCTTCTTGTGTTTGTATCTCCCACGATAGCTTTCATAGTATTCGAAAGGCACATCGCTTCCCAGGTTGTATCTGGCGGTGTATTCAAACCCTTTGGCCAACCTGTTGTCATGAGCACCATACAAATCGACACCCTGCTTCCACGCTATCTCACAGGAATTCAAGAGGTACTCCAGCCCCATTTGGGTGTGACCTTGATCGCGCCCACTTTCCTGACACTGGCCGAAATGATTGAAGTAGTGATTCACGGCGCCGTTGCCTGCCCCCTTGAGGAAATAGTCAACCGCTCTCTGGAACATGGCTCTGTCATCCAGATAAATGCCCATAGCCATCATGGTCTGGATCATGGAAGCGTCCCAGTTCCCATTGGCCGTGGGATAGAAATCTTGTATGACAGGATACAACACGTTCCGCAGCATGGTCTCAAACGCCTCTTGATTCTCTTTGGGCCACCTGTGTCCCGTGTGTTTCAGTAGTTCAGCCGCATTACAGAATTGAATCCCAGCCATCCCAATCAATAACCTGGCGTCGTGATTGCCAACGGATTCAAGCGTTGGTGACCATGCATCGAGAATATCGGCGACCTTGATCGCATGAGCCTCTTCGCCCGTGAACACCCACAGTAAGGCATGGGTGTAAGCGGCCGTTGCGTCCCGCATGAAGAATGTGCCGCCAATATCGGGCCGATTGTAGGCGCCTCGCTCAACATTGGCCACGGGCTTGGGCTCCCAGGAAAGTGATGCATAGGGGGACGAACGCAGTTCCTCCCAAGCCTGCTTCCAGGGCTGTTCATCGGTATTCAGTTTGGACTTCACGAATTCCAGCTCAGCTCGGTTGTGCGATATGCCGGGGTGAATGAAACCCACGGGGGGGGTCGCTGCACATCGCAGGACAAACCAATCCGAAACAACACAACACGACAATGGGTATCATTCCATGCTTCATCGTTCTTCACTCCCGCCTTACTCGGACAGTCGGGGACTATTCACTCGTCGCGGAAACACTCGCGACAAATCGCCCGTTGTTTCTGAACACGTTGACATCACAATCAAAGAGCTCGCTCAGGTTGGCCGAGGTGAGAAACTCGTCCGGCGCGCCCTGATCGGCCACCCGACCCGCTTTCATGAGCACCACCTGATCGACAGCGCCGGGCAATTCGTCCAGATGGTGGGACACGACCACCATGGTCGGCGGGTCGGCCCGCTGCATGAGTCGGTCCATCGCCGCCACGCAGGCGGCCCTCGAACCCATGTCCAGGCCAACCGTCGGCTCGTCCAGCATAAGAATCCCGGCATCCGAGACCATGGCTCGCGCCAGCAAGGTCTTCATCTGCTCGCCTGAGGACAGGTCCCCATAGGCACGATCCGCGATGGAGGCCAAGCCGATCGACTCCACCTCCGAATCCACCCGGCGCCACTGGCTGCTACTGATCTCTCCGTGAAGCGGCAACATGATCGAGCCGAACAATCCGGTGGCCACGACCTGACGAACGCCCATCCTGTCGTTGAACTTCGGCGTCCGAGACGGCTCGACCAGCCCAATATGGCGTCGGACGTCAGACAAAGCGACCCACCCGTAGAGATCACCGTTCACTCGGACCGTCCCGCTGGAAGGCCAGAGATAGCCGCTCAGGACGGCAACGAGCGCCGACTTGCCTGAACCATTGGGCCCCAGGACGGCGCAGCAACTACCCCGCCGTACCGTCATATCGATGTCCGCCAGAATGGCATTGCCCTGGCGTACGACACCCACACCACTGAGTTCTATTGCGTTCGGTTCCAAAGACCTGTCAGACGTTCCCCGCTGTCACTTGCCCTCAGCGGAGACCGCCTCCTCCCCCAGTACGGCTTTCTTGAATTCGTCCATTCCGATCTTTTCGATCATGGCGCCGAGTCGCTTGTGCGAACCGGCGTTGGCCTGGTAATAGGCGATGATGGTGTCCAGTAGATGCAGAACCTGCTCTTCCGTCAAGTCGCGGGCCAGTTCCTGGGCCAGGCGGGGTCGCGCCCCACCGTTGCCGCCGACCAGCACGCGCCAGCCCTTGACCGTCCCGACCAGACCGATGTCCTTGATGCACGTCTCGGCGCACTGATTGGGACAACCGCTGACGCCCATCTTGAACTTGCCGGGCAGTTCCATGCCGTGATACTTGCCATCAAGCTTCAAGCCCAGCGACAAGCTGTCCTGCAACCCACGCTTGCAGAAGGTGGTGCCGGGGCAGGCCTTGACGCTGCGCACGCACAGCCCCACAGCGAAGCCGGGGGGCATCCCCAGTTCCGACCAGATCGCCCCCACGTCCTTCTCTTCCACACCGACAATCGCAATGCGCGCCGCACTGGTGATCTTCAGCGCCTGGGCCCCGTACTTCTCGGCCACGTCGGCCAGTCGTCGCAACGTCTCGGGCTGGACGACGCCGCACGGAATATGTGGAGCCACTGCATAGGTCTGCTTGTCACGTTGTATAATGACGCCTTTGTCACCATCATTCAGCATTCACGGTTCTCCTCAAATGGCCATCTTGAAACTGTCAATCAGGGAGGCGAGTTTGGCTTGGTCCACCTCCCGCTCGTATAGCGGACGGGAATCCTCTTCGTAGACTCCCACGTTTTCTTCAAAGCTCTTCTTGGGATTCACATAGAAGACTCCCAGAGGAAGCCTGTCCTCTTCGGTCGCCCGGGCGAAGGCGGCGCCTCGATCGGCGGGGTCATGGGCATCGTCGAGATAGTAGACGTTCTCTTTGAACCACTGGTAGGTATTGAGCTTGTTGAACGTCACGCAGGGTTGCAGGATATCGACCAGCGCGTATCCCTGGTGGGCGATCGCCCGCTTGAGGATCTCCCGCGTCTGCTCTCGATCGCCAGCATTGGCCCGCGCGACGAAACTCGCGTTCAGCGCAATCGCCACCGCCAGTGGATTGAACGGCTCCAGGACGACGCCGGCCACCTGCACGGGCGTCTTGAAGCCCAGTTGGCTCGTGGGCGACGCCTGGCCCTTGGTCAACCCATAGACCATGTTGTCATGGACGATATTCGTGATGTTGGGATTGCGGCGGATGCAATGGATGAAATGGTTGCCCCCCTCGCCGTACATGTCGCCATCGCCACTCTCGGCGATCACCGTCAGCGTGGGATTGGCGGCCTTGATGGCTGTCGCCGACGGCAGCGCCCGGCCGTGCAGCCCATTGAAGAAATGCGACTTGAGATATTGAGGAATCTTGGCCGCCTGGCCGATCCCCGAGACCATGACCAGTTGCGTCGGGTCGATCTCCAGATCCGTCAGCGCCTCCTTCAGCGTCTTGAGAATGGGGAAGTTGCCACAGCCCGGACACCAGGCTATATCGATGTCGCCCATATCAAATCTGTCTGTCGCCATCGGACGCCGTCCTTAAGAGAGAATCTGTCCCAGCCCTTCGACAATATCTTCCACCGCGAAACTGAGCCCATCATATTTGATGAGCCCTTCGTCCACGTCCACGCCGGCATGAAGCCGGATCAGCTTGCGAAACTGCCCCGTCGCATTGCTCTCCACCACCACGGTCTTGCCGGCCTGGCGGACATAGTCGGCCGTCTTGACGTGCAACGGATAGACCTGCTGGTAATGGAGCATGGCGGTATCGTCCCGACCCAACTCGGCCAGGCCCTCCAGGACGACATGATAGGTGGACCCCCAGCAGATCACCAGGTTGCGGTAGTCCTCGGGACCGACCAACTCGGGAGGCACGATCTCTTTCTTGATCGCCTCGCCCTTGGCCAGCCGCTTGTCCACCATGGTCACTCTCACATCGAGGTCCTCGGTGATGTGCCCTTCTTCGTCATGCTCGTCGCTGTCGACCGCCACGAGTCCGTCACCATATCCGGGGATGCCGCGAGGCGACAGGCCGTCCTCGGTGATCTCATACCGGCGATAATCCCGCGACGTCTTGACGACATGCTTCTCCACCGTTGCCTGTGACACATCAAAGGCCGGCAGATTGTAGTACGAATCCACGAAGTACTCGTCTGTCAGCACGAAGACGGGCGACTGATACTTATCGGCCAGATCAAACGCCTTTTGCGTCACGGCATAGGCCTGTTCGAGCGTCCCCGGCGCCAGAATGATTCTCGGGAAATCGCCATGACCGCCATAGAGCACCAGTTCGAGGTCACCCTGCTCGGTCCGGGTGGGCAGTCCCGTCGCCGGTCCGGGACGTTGGGCGATGTGCACCACCACAGGGGTCTCCAGCATGCCCGCCAGACTGACGCCCTCGGTCATCAGGGCAAAGCCCCCGCCGGAGGTAGTCGCCATCGCCCGAGCGCCGGCGTACCAGGCCCCGACAGCCATGTTAATGGCCGCAATCTCATCTTCAGCCTGCTCGGCCAGAACGCCGAGATCCTTGCCCTGCTGAGCGAGAAAGACCAGCACGCCCGTAGAGGGAGACATGGGGTAGGACGAGACAAAGTCACAGCCTCCTGCCAGGGCGCCGAGCCCGACGGCCTCGGCTCCGTTGACCAGCACTTCGTCCTTGACTCGGGCATCCGTCTTGATGTCCCACTTCCATCCTTCGGGCAGTTCGAGCAAGCCGGCGGCTTCATACCCGGCCCGGGCCGCCTGGACATTATGCTCGACCACCTCCCGTGATTTCTTCGCGAAGAACCGCTCTACATAGTCAGTCACATCCGTAAGGCCGATCCCGAGCAACCCGGCGATCGCCCCGACGGCAACGATGTTCGAATAGATCTTGTTGCCGATATCCGAAGCGATTTGGGTGAAAGGCAAGTCGAGAAACAGGCCGGGCTCAAGACCATCGTCATCTCCCAGCACCGCCTGCTCGGCCAGGATGACGGTCTCGGGAGAGAGTCTCTCGGCTACATGCGCCACGGCCCCCTGGTTCAGGGCGACGAGGATATCCATTCGGTTGATCAGGGCCGAGACGCGTTTGTTCGAGACTCGAATCGTAGTCGAATTCAGACCACCGCGCACCCGTGACATGTACTCCTTCGTGGCGAAGACATGGTAGCCGGCGAGTTTCAGGATGCGGGTCAGTAGAAACTCCACCGTCTGGACGCCCTGCCCGGCCTGTCCACACAGGACGATCGAGACGTCCTGTCCTTGCTTTGCCCTCTGCAAACTGCCCATGAGCCATCCTCGAAAGATCTTCACCTACGCGACATCGTGTCTTTGCCATCGGGGCTATTCGCCTGAAGCGACGCAACATCCGGCCGCCGACAGGCACACCGGTATTATCATGCACGCGAACGAACTGTCAATGGTTCAGTCTTTTGCCGAGATTTCGGCGAGGATGAGCGCCAGATCGCCCGAAGTGGTCACAGGCTGGCGACAGGTGTAGTTCTCGCAAACGTAGGCGGCGGCGCGCCCCTGTACGGGACCGAGATTCGCGGTAAAAGGCGCCACTTGTTCGAGGATTTGGCCGTCGGGCCCCTGCGCATGGAGCATGAGCACGGCGTTGGGAAGAAAATGGCGGCGGACCTCTCGAACCAGGCTCTCGGCTTCCTCGGGGGCCTGGGTAGCCGCAATGACGATTTCCTGGGTCGGGCCCAACTGGAAATCCAGCACCAGGAGCATGGCGGTCAGCGCTGTGGGGGAACCGCTCATCGACCCGGAAAACGTATCCAGGACCCGCTGTCCGGCCACACGGAATCGCTCCTGCGTGCTGATTCGGCTCAGTCGAAGCAAGGCGAGAGCCGCCAGGGAATTGCCACTGGGGACAGCGCCGTCGTAGCTCGGCTTATCCCGCGTGACCAATCGCTCCATATCGCGACCGGCCAGGAAGAAGCCCCCTTTCTCCTCGTCGGCAAACAGGGCGATCATCTGATCGGTCAGGGTTTGAGCTTCGCGCAGCCAGCGGGCGTCGAACGAGGCTTCATAGAGGTCCATGAGCCCCAAGACCATGGCCGCGTAGTCGTCGAGAAATCCCTTCTCCACCGCCCGGCCGGCGCGAAAATACCGCATCAACCGCCCGTCGGCGCGTAGCTTACCGAGCACAAACTCAGCCGCTTCCTGGGCCGCTTTGACGTAGCGATCCTCCCCCAGCACCGCACCGCCATAAGCCAGCGATGAGATCATCAGGCCGTTCCAGCCTGCGATAATCTTGTCGTCACGATGCGGGCGCGGTCGCGTATTCCGGTGCTGGAACAGGCGCTGCCGCGCGTGGGCCAGTTCCGCCTCGATCTCGGTGTCACTACGATTCAGCGCTTCACCCAGTTGCGCGGCGGTCCGAGTTCTGTGCAGAATATTCGCGCCGTCCTCGAAGTTGCCTGCCTCGGTAACCCCGTAGGAGGCGACAAACAATTTGACGGTGTCCTTGCCGAGCAGCTTGACGATCTCCTGCTGTTCCCAGACGTAGAAGACGCCTTCGCGACCCTCGCTGTCGGCATCCTCGGCGGCGTAGAACCCCCCGCCGGCATCGGTCATATCGCGCAGGACATAGTCGAACACATCGCGCGCCACGGCCGCGTACGACTCCTTGCCGGTCACCTGATAGGCCTGGAGATACACCTTGCTCAGCAGCGCCTGATCGTAGAGCATCTTCTCGAAGTGAGGCACCAGCCATTGGGCATCGGTCGAATACCGATGAAAGCCGCCGCCGAGGTGATCGTAGATGCCGCCGGCGGCCATCGCATCGAGTGTCTTGGTGACCATCGTCAGAGCCCGGTCATCTCCACTGCGATGCCAGTAATTCATCAACAGCATCAACGTACTGGGCTGCGGGAATTTCGGGGCTGTTCCGAATCCGCCCTGCGCGTGGTCGAATGCCTCTGACAGTTCCGCGAACGCCTTCGACAAGATGTCGGGGGACAGTTGGCCCTTGGAGTCCGCTTGTCCCAGACTCCGGAGGGCGTCACTGATCTTGTGGGAGGACGCCAATAGTTCGTCCCGCTTGTCGCGCCACGCTTCGGTGATGGCCAGGAGCACCTGGGTAAAACTGGGCCGGCCGTACATGCCTTTCGGCGGAAAGTACGTCCCCCCATAGAAGGGCTTGCCCTCGGGCGTCAGGAACACCGAAAGGGGCCAGCCCCCCGAGCCGGTCAGCATCTGGACCGCCTTCATGTAGGTCGCGTCGACGTCCGGCCTTTCTTCACGGTCCACCTTGATCGCAATGAAGTGCTCGTTCAGAATCGCCGCGGTCGCCTCGTCCTCAAAGCTCTCGGACTCCATAACGTGACACCAGTGACAAGTCGAATAGCCAATCGACAGAAAAACGGGTTTGTCCTGCGCCTTGGCCTGCGCGAACGCTTCAGCGCCCCACGGATACCACTGGACCGGATTGTGGGCATGCTGAAGCAGGTAGGGACTCGTCTCGTGAATGAGTCGATTGGTATGGTCGTGCTTGGCGCCGCCGTTGACGATCTCGGTGCCCACCAAGGCAGCGCCCGAATGCTTCGTTTTTCCGGCCGTCATCGCCGCGGCCTCCAGTCGATAGTAAAGGCTCAGACCCAGCGCCACCGATAGCACAAGGCACGCGAGCCAGAAGCGTCTTTTTTGTGTGCCCATCACATCCCCCCTTCAGGATGCACCGCCCGGACGAATCGGAGGCCCCGCGCCGAAAGCCGAGCTACTCGATCTGTTCGAGGGATTGGACGAGGATTCTCACGTGTTTCATCTCCTCCTGGATGATCTCCTCGATGGTTTCCCGATCCCGCTGGCGTGGGACGAAATCCTTCAGGCCGGTGTAGTAGACAATCGAGTCCTTCTCTTTCTCAATGGCAATTCTAAGAACTTCGGCACGACTCTCCTGGCCGGTCAACTGCTCGGCCGGATCGGGCTGAATCCCGAAGACCGCCAGTCCCGCCAAGGCCTGGGCGTCCGGTTCGCCCACCCGGTCGGGCGCGAAATCTCCCAGTTCCCATTTCTGTTCGGCCAGTTGCTCCTTCATCTCCTTGAATACCTGGATATGCCGGACCTCCCATTGGGCCAACTGGACAAACAGGCCGCTGATATCAGCATCGTCACATATCGCCGCCGCCCGACGATAGAACTTGGCGCCGTTTCGTTCGATCCTCTCGGCCACCTCCAGAACCTCGTACCCCGTCAATTCAGCATCCATCTCTCATCCTCGCACACCCGAAAAAGATCAAATATCAAACGGTTGAATCGCCGCAAAGCGCGACGGCTTTCTCAATTCTACCTTTCGCACTCTGCACTTTGATATTCCTAACCATCACACTATGACAGTCACCTGTGTGTATAGGCCGCCGCGACAGGCTTTGTTCGGAATCTCCTCCCGCTCGAAGCGAAGAATGATCGCACCCTATGGCGGAACGGGCTCTTTGGTTGTACAATAGTGCTAGCAAGATGGACGAGATCAAGCGCAAACTTATCCTTATCGAGGCCCAACTCAGCGGCCGGAGTCTCCAGACCCGGCTGATCGCCACGGCCCCTCTGTTCTTCCTGGCCGTTGGATTGATGATGGGCATCCTCGCTCAACATACCCTTGCGGTTCGATGGGCCGATGTCCCCTCCCCAGCTTTTCTGTGGGGATGGAGCATCGCACTGGGCTTGTGTTCCATATGCACCTTCGTCTTTTTTCTCCGAACCCGTCAGGCCCCACGCGCTCCCCTCATGGCCTGGGGCGCCCTGCTGTGCTTCTGCAGCCTCGGCGCCATCCGCCTGGTTGCCTTCGAGGCCACCCCGGCCGACGATATTCGCCACCTGGTCGGCGACGACCGGGTTCTTGCGACGGTGCGCGGACGCATCGTCACAACCCCGCACTGCCGACGACAAGACTGGTGCTTCGCGAAATTCGTCTTCACCGATCCATCCAGTGCGTTCTATCTGAAGCTCGACCAGATCGAAACCGATCGCGGCTGGCGTCCCGTCGGCGGCACGGTCCGCGTTCAAGTAGACGAGCCAACACCCAATCTGCAAGCCGGCGACGAGGTCCAGGCCTATTGCTGGCTCTACCGGTTCGGCCCCCCAACGAATCCGGGGCAGTTCGATCTGGCCGCGTACTTGAGACGACGAAGCGTTCACGTTGGCGCCTCAGTGCCATCAAGAGACGCGGTCCAGGTACAGGCGGGCGTCGAACCCAATCTCCTCAGCAAAATACGGAGAGGCCTCTCAGAGGCAGCTTCGCACGCGCTCTTGCCCGATCAATCGCCGGATAAGCCCAGTGAAGGATTGCTGGAAGCGCTGCTGCTCGGGGACCGAGGCAACATCGACCGCCCGACATATGAGGCCTTTCGCAAGACCGGCCTGCTTCATCTGATCAGCCTCTCCGGCATGCACCTGGGCATCTTCGTGGGCATCGTCTGGTGGCTGGGCAAAACGATGGGGCTGATGAAACCGGCCCGGGCGATCCTGTGCGCCATCGCCACCGCCGCCTTCCTGATGATCGTCCCGCCACGGGCGCCCACCGTCCGAGCAGCCATCATCGTGTGGGCCTTTTGCCTGTCCGTCCTCCTGCGGCGGCGCGCCAACCCACTCAACGCCTTGTCCCTGGCTGCGATCGTTCTGTTGCTGATCAGACCCACACAGTTGTTCGAGGTCGGGTGGCAATTGTCCTTCTCCGCCGTTACCGGGATTCTCGCCTTGACCACCCGCATCGAGAGTTTTCTTCTCGACAAAGCACCCCGCTGGCTTCCTCGACTCGACCGCCGGACGGGACCAGCGTCATATCTGGCCGGACGAACAGGTAGTGCGTGCCTCCGCCTCTTCGCCGCCGGCTTGGCCGCCTGGATGGGCGGCGTCGGTATTATGCTCTACCATTTCTACGCGGTGACTCCCTTGGCCAGTCTCTGGACGGTGCTGGTCTTTCCGCTTGTCACCGCGATCCTGATACTCGGCTTCCTTAAGATCGCCCTGTTCTTCGTCCTGCCCACCCTGAGCTATCTCATCGGAATCCTCGTCACTACCGGCGCCGATCTGCTCATCCGGGTCGTGAAACTTCTGGCCGTGGCCGACATAAACTATATCCTCATCGGCCACGTGGCGGCCTGGGCAATCGCCTTATACTATGGCCTCGTCCTATTCGCCCGGTTCTTTCCGGTCCGGCGTCCCCTGCTGAAGAGGGGAATATGCGTCGCGCTGATACTGACGCTCGTGGGATACCTCGGCGCCCTGAAATGGCAACGAACGTATCGGGACCATCTGAGCCTGACCTGTCTGGACGTCGGTCACGGACAGGCCATTCTGCTCCAGCCCCCCGGAAGAGGCAACATTCTCTTCGACGCCGGCTCGATGTACCAAAGTGACGTGGGCACGCGCATTGTGCTTCCCTTTCTGGACTACATGGGCATCAGCCGTCTGGACGCCATCGTCATCAGTCATAACGACATCGACCACATCAACGGCATTCCGGAGATCGCGGCGCGCCGCCGGGTGGACCATGTCTACGCCAATGCCGCGTTTTTCACCGAGGCGACCGCCGGTGGGACAGCCAAACGTTTGGCCGATTGCCTCGGCGTCACGGGGCACGCCATCGAACGAGTCCCCCGACCGCTTCAGGCCGGTCAGATCACTATAAAGACGTTATGGCCACCCAACGGGTTGCTCGACCCGGCCACTCTCAGCGACAATGACAGATCGCTCGTATCCCGAGTTCAGTGGGCCGGCGTTTCCCTCCTGCTGTGTTCGGATATCGAAGAATTCGCCCAGCAACGCATCATGGCGTCGCATCCGGGGATAACCGCCCAGATTGTCGTCGTCCCCCACCATGGATCGACGGCGACCCGATATGAACCGTTCCTCCCCAGCCTGCAACCCGAGATCCTGATTACCAGTTGCGGTCGCAAAAGGGGTGATCCGCTTCCTCCGATGCCCTCAGGGTGTCACATCACACATTTTTCAACTGCCGCGAACGGCGCAGTTACCGTTTGCGTACAGACCAGCGACATGGTAATAGTGGCACCCTATCTTGAGAGCCCGGCAGGAGATTGAGTTAATGGTAAGAACCAAGAGAGCGTTGGCGATGAGTGTCGTCTTCATTGCCCTGACCCTGATCGTCCCGATCGTACAGGCGTTCGACTACCCCACTCCCAAGGTCGACACCAACGACCTGAGTTTCTATGTGCCCGCCATCAGCACGGCGCCCTATCCCTTGACCACGGCCAGGAAGGTTAAGAACGTCATACTCTGCATCGGCGACGGGATGGGGCTCAACCAGGTCGCCCTGGCGCGTCTGAGAGCGACCGGCCCCGAAGGCAAACTGCACATGGAGCGACTGCCCGTCACCGGCCTGGTCCGAACGCACTCAGCCAACCGGCTGGTGACAGACTCAGCCGCGTCCGGGACGGCCATGTCAACCGGCATCAAGACGAAGAACGGGATGATCGGACTGGCCCCCGATGGGTCGCGGTACCGAACGATCCTGGAGGCCGTCCAGACCAGGGGGCTGGCCACGGGACTTGTCGCCACCTCCGCCATCAGCCATGCAACGCCCGCCTCGTTCGGCGCGCACGTCAAGAGCCGTAAGATGGAGGCCAATATCGCCGCGCAACTGATGGACAACCGCATCAACGTCCTGCTGGGCGGTGGACGCAAGGTCTTCCTGCCCAAATCAGACCCGAACAGCGACCGCAAGGATAATCGAGACCTGATCGCCGAGGCCAGAGAGGCCGGTTATGCCTACGTGGAAACCGCTTCAAAGTTGCGTTCGGTTCAAACTTCCTATCTGCTGGGCCTCTTCCAACTCAGCGGGCTGACCACGGTCGCCCCCGAGCCGAGCTTGGCGATGCTCACGAAGAAGGCTATCAGCGTGCTTCGGAACGCCGGGGATGGCGCATCGGGCCGAAGAAAGGGATTCTTCCTGATGGTCGAGGGCAGCCAGATCGACTGGGCCTGCCATAGCAACGATGCCGAAAGCTGCGTGCGGCAGACCCTCCTCTTCGACCTGGCCATCAAGGAGGCGATCGATTTCGCGTTGAAAGATGGACGCACCCTCGTGATTGTGACCGCCGATCATGAGACGGGAGGACTAACGATTCCGGAGGGCACCCTGAAAGGCACCGACGCCAAGGCCAAGTGGTCCAGCGGAGGTCACACGGGTGTGCCCGTGCCGGTCTTTGCCCTGGGGCCGCACGCCGAACGCTTCGCCGGCGTGTATGACAATACCGAACTCAGCAAGCGTATGGCGCAACTACTGGGCGTCCAGCCCTGGCCGCAAGAGGTGGAATGACCGAAAGACGAGTCATTGTCAGGGTAGACGCAACAGACCATCTGGTGGTCCAGGAGAGTGAAAAGGTCTGTCAGGGTCAAAGATTGGGGAAAGATGAGACCGACGCGACCGCGCCGGTCTCGGGGATCATCCAGAGTATCCGGTTCGACACCTCGTCCCACGAGTTCGTCATTATCGTCGAACCGGCTTGAGCATTCCAAATAATAGACACCGGCAGGCATCCGTTCCCACCGGCACCACGATTTAGCGCATGTGAACGATGATTTCGACGCGGCGGTTCTTCGCCTTGCCCACACTGGAAGAATTGGAGGCGATCGGTCGAGCCGGACCACAACCGGACGCCTGGATCAGATTGTCCGAAATGCCCCGATCGATCAGATACCGTGTCACCGAGAGCGCCCGCTGAGCCGACAGTTCCCAGTTGTCCTTCCAAGCCGACTTACGGATCGGATCGGCATCCGTATGGCCCACCACATCGATGCTCTTGCCGGCGTATTTCTGTCTCAATACCGAGAGGATATGATCCAATTCCCCACTCGTGGCGTTCTTGAGCGAGGCCTTTCCGGAGGCAAAGAGAATCGCATTCGGGAGAGTCACCGTGATCGTTCCGGCCGCCGCGTCAAAAGCCACGTCGTAGCCTTCGCCAAAGCCCGTCGCGTCCGCCGGAGTCTGGTTTAACTCCTCGATCTGACGACGTAGCTCATCAATGGTCTGCTGATCCTGGGAAATCCGCTCGGCAAGCTGCTGTTTCTCACTCTGCAGGTTCTCGAAGCGTCCCCTCAGGTTCTGGTGCTCGACGTTCAGATAGTCATACTTCTTCTTGTAGTCGGTGCAACCCGACACCAGCGACAATGTGACGACACAGATCAGCGGAATGATAGCCTTTGCTTTGACGACTTGCATGCGAAACCTCCCTGCAATGCGACGAACGCAACAATGCCCTCTCTCAGCGCAAGAAAAGAAAGGCAAAACGGTTCAGAATCCAATCGTGGAGGATCATAACAGTAAAGACAGCTAAAGACAAGAATGGACCGTAGGGAATCTGGCGAATTTTTTTGAAAAACATCTGGAACAGCGCCCAGCCCAGACCGAAGAACGGCGCCACGAAGAAAGCGATGACCACCATCATCGGCCCGATGACCGCGCCGGCGGCGCCCATCAAATGGACATCGCCCAGGCCCATCGCCTCCTTGCCAAACACGAGGGTCCCGAAGATGCGCGTCGCCCAGACGACGGCGCACCCGACCAGATAGCCAAAGAGGCTGCCGAGAAAACCACCGACCGCCGGATAGGCCAGGCAGCCGGCCCACCACTCGGCCACCGGCCCCGGTCGCTTGACGATCGCGTAGGCCGCCAGGGCACAGAGAACGATCGGCGTCAGGAACAGAATCTCTCGAAACGCCTCCAGACGGTGATTGTAGTCCGGCTCATCCCCAAACGGCGTCCCATTGTTCTCCGAACTCATCACCTCGTCAACGGGCCGGGCCTGACCTTCGGCCCCTTCCGGCACCTCGTAGCTGCGTTTGAGAAGGCCTGTCTTCAGTAGCAACATGCCGATGGCCAACCCAACCACCCCGCCCAGAGCCAGGGCCCCTGTCCCCGGGGACGCGATCGGCAGTAAAGAGCCTTCTTCGATCAGCGTCGGTGCGATGATATACCCACCGGCGGCAGAGCCCAGGAAGCCGGCGACTGTCACCAGCCAACAGATCGATAGCGGGATGATCCACAGTTCCAGGTCGATCCCCGAGCCAGCGATGAACGCCGCCAGCAGGACCAGGTGGAGCAGATAGACGAACCAGCCGCCGTCCACCTGCATGCCCGGACGAACAGACGTGTGAAAATAGGCCAAATACAGGCCCAGAAAAATCGACCCCGTGAGCAGTTCGACGAGGAAATAGCGCACCGATATCCGGGTCTTGCAGCGACGGCACTTCGCACCCAGCACAAGCCACGAGACCAGCGGGATGTTGTCGTAGAACCGGATGGGTGTCCCGCACCCGGGGCAGGCCGAGCCCGGCTTTACAAGAGACTTCTCCCGGGGCAAACGATAAATAACGACGTTGAGGAAGCTACCGATACAGCAGCCGAACGCCAAGATATACGCACACCAAATCCATTCTTGTGTCGTCACGTCGTCTCCCGCGGCACCCTATCGTCGGCGTTCCATCCTCGCCGCGGCCCGCTACTTGCCGTTCTTCTGCCCCTTGCGGTCGACAATGCCGGCCACCTTCACAGGCAGTCCGAACAAACGAATGAACCCCGTCGCGTCCATCTGGTCGTACTCGGCGCCCATCTTGAAGCTTGCCAGGTCCATCTGGTAGAGGCTGTTGGGACTCTTCGTGCCGGCCAGGGTGCAGCGTCCCTTGAAGAGCTTGAGCCGAACGTCGCCCGTCACGTTGCGCTGCGTCATGTTGACAAAGGCGTCCAGGGCCTCCCGGAGCGGGCTGAACCAGAGCCCGTAGTACACGAGTTCGGCGTACTTCAGAGCGACCTGCTGCTTGTAATGGGCCGTCTCGCGTTCGAGCGTCAGGCTCTCCAGAGCCGCGTGGGCCGTCGTAAGAATCGTCCCGCCCGGCGTCTCGTACACGCCGCGTGACTTCATACCGACCAGCCGATTCTCCACGAGGTCCGTCTGGCCGACAGCATGTCTGCCGCCGATATCATTGAGCGCCTCGATCATCTTGACGCCGCTGGTCAGTTTCCCGTCCAGCTTGACCGGTATCCCTTCGTGGAAACCAATCGTCACGTACTCCGGCTTGTTGGGGGCCTTGGAAACGGGCGCCGACATAACAAAGAGCGCGTCCTTGGGCTCGTTGGCCGGGTCTTCCAGATCCGCACCCTCATGGCTGATGTGCCAGAGATTGCGATCGCGAGAATAGATCTTCTTCTTGCTCTGATCGATCGGGATCTTGTGTTTCTTGGCATAATCGACCGCCGCTTCGCGGCTGGTCAGCTTGAATTTCGGGTCCTTCCACGGCGCGATGATCTCCAGCGTCGGGTCCAGGGCCATGAACGTCAGTTCAAAACGCACCTGGTCGTTGCCCTTGCCCGTCGCCCCGTGCGCGACGCCAGTCGCCTTCTCGTCATGCGCCACATCCACCTGGTGCTTGGCGATCAGGGGGCGGGCGATGCTGGTGCCCAGGAGATAGCCATTCTCGTAGACGGCCCCGGACTTGAGCATGGGCCAAACGTACTCATCGACGAACTCGCGGCGGAGATCCTTGACGATGCACTTGGAGGCCCCACTGGCCAGCGCCTTCTTCTTGATCCCGGCCAACTCGTCACCCTGGCCCAACTCGGCCGCGAACGCGATGACCTCGTACCCATACGTCTCTTTCAGCCAGGGCAGGATCACGCTCGTATCCAACCCCCCACTATAGGCCAACACGACTTTCTTTGCCTGCTGCTGCTTCTTTGCCATTGCCTTATCCTCAAAGACGAAAAGTCTGAAAACGCAGATTATAGGCGCAGGACCCCACCACTTCAACGGAATATCGACGCTGAAACAGACAATCCGCGTCTTTGAGGACCATTTCCGTCGGTCACCCCGGCTCGGGGCAACCGACGTGCAGGCAAACAACTTGGCCAAACTCTAGTCCATGAATTCGATTTCGGGCATCTCGCGGCCCAGTCGCTCGTAGGTGGCCTTCAGTTCCTCCCGGAACCTCTCGGGCTTCATGAATTCGACATGACTGTCCAAGTGCAAGACATTGACTCCTTCGATGCAGTATCCCGGATCTTCGTAGGCCACGAAATTCCCTGGATTCATCGCCAGAGTCTGGCCGGGGATATAGACGTAGCTGGGCCCATCGAAATCATCGGGCTTGCGCTTCGACTCCAGGGTCTTGGGCGCCAGGTCCACTTCCTCAACAAGCACCTCAAGATTGGGCGGATACTTGTCGTCATGGTCGTCCGCGTAGATCATGCACGCCTTGCCGATGATGGACAGATTCGTCCCCGACGTCATTCTGAAAGCCAATTGACGGGTGCGAGCCAACGCTGGCATGGCGACTCCTGCTCCGAAGGCCGCACCGGCCATGCCGCGCAGGCTCACTTCGAGACCTGAGCCCTGGTAGTGCGAATGGAATCCGGCCGCGTCGGCATGGCTGTATTCACACGAAGGCTGCATCTCCTTGGCGATATGACCCAGTTGGGGCAGCATGACAGGCAGCCTGATGCCCTCCTGCATCGCCCCCATCGTCGCCAGGGGCCAGACCTGCTGGACCTGCATCAGCATCTGATTGAACATCACCTCCGAATCGGTGTAGGTCAGGCTCAGGAGGTTCTTGGGCAAGCGGGCGGCGATTTTCTTGAAACCGTCGGTATCCCGCAGCGCTTTGACACCCTGACCTTTCGACCCCGCCTGCTTGAGCCCCATCTTGCAGAGGGCCGTGTTGGAGCCGATGATGACCTGGTCGTCGATGATCGCCCAGGTGGGCATCACTTGGGCGAAGGCCAGGGCCGGACTGGCCCAGACGTGAATCGTCTGACCATCGTCGGCCTTCTGTTCGCCGATCTGCAACATGCCTTCGGCGATCTGATCGACAAAGGCGCCGAGTCCCTTCATAGTCTTCTCGAACAACGCCGCATCGTTCAGCTTCAAACTGACGACGGCGCCTCCCATCGGGGCCTCGATCATCTGTCCGGCCGGCAGCGAATAGAACACCACCGGACCGCCCAGGCTCTTGAGCAACCCCTCGCGAATGCTGAACCCGGCTTCGGACTCGAATTCGGCGAGGCCCTCCTGGATCTCGGGATAGCCCTCATCGGGTGAAGCCGCCTTGATCGCCTTCATCACGGTATCGTAGATACCGGCAATATCGCAATTGAAGGCACTGGTCGTCACGGCCTTGGCGTCCACCATGCCAAGCAGTGCTGGATCCACCGGCTTGAAGGCGGCCAGCAGGCCGGTCCGCGGGGCCGGCGCTTCGACGAACGAGTCGCTGACCATCTCGGAGCCCGAGAAGCCCACCCGTCCCGCGATGGCGCCGAGCGAGTCGAGACCCAACTCTGTAAAGGCCGCTTTGACGGGAGCCAGGTCTTCTTCCTCGCCTTCCGAGACGGCGAAGGCATTGACAATGTCCCAGATCTTGCTGACGTCATAGTACACGGCCAGCAGATCGCCCTGGTTGGGGATGTTCTTCAAATGGTCCGTCGCCACCGCACGGGGCTTGACCACGTACTTGGCCGCGGCTCCCTGGGCATCGTTGACGGCGAAAACCAGATGGCTCCCGACCCAGCCCCAGTACAGAGGAACGTCGTCATTGTCCTTCAGACCATGCATCTTCAGTGAGCCGACCGCGATCTCGGCGATCTCCTCGTGCTCGCCAATCATCTCCTCGATCTTCGTCAGCGCCTCTGCCAATTCCGACTTGCGGCTGCCCGCATCGATGATCGCAAAGACACACGCCGGCGGTCCCTCCTCAGCCTCGGCACCCGCGATCCCGATCACCAGCGGCCTGTCCTGCACCAGTTGGCCATATCCCATCGCCATAGCGATGAGCCTGGGGATCTCTTCCTCTGCAGCCTCTACGTTTAATATCCTCATCAGCTCCGTGTGAATCGAGCCGACGAAGCTCTGCGTGCCCGGATCGTGCCAGAGCTTGCCCAGAATGCTCTTCTGGAAATCCCCCTCGACAGCCGCCCCGCCGCCGGTCGCGACGAAATACACCACGTCATCGGGCAGCACCTTCGTTAGCTCGTCGATAGCTGAGCCCGCCCCGCACACCATCGGAGCCAATCCGACGACAAGCAGCAACGAAAAATGAACAAATGGAGCCCTACACAGCCTGATCATGACTATCTCCCTTCAAAACATGGACTTACAACTCCGCACGCCGTGACAACAGAGGGTTTATGCGTTCACCATGCGCGCACACAACAGCCCTGCCACTCCCATAGACGCGCGACACGCAGAAAAGTTTCTGCCTTTTTTCCAGGGGAATCCGGCCTCCCAGAAGCTAGCCCGCAAGGACATCAGGTCAACTAGAGGCATGCTGCAGGTGGCACGCAAACCACTCAGTGGTCAACGGCTTCATAGAGAACCCTCCCATGCGTCAGGATCTTTTGCATGAATGTATCGCCCATCTCAATGCGCTGCCGAACCGTCTCCGACGTTTTGACGAGCAGGTCGACAGGAAAAGCCGGACGCAGTTTCATCTGAATCGCCACCGACGTATCGGCACTGCGTCCCGTGAAAGACCCAATGACCAGAAGATCGACGTCGGAATCACCGGACGCCCCTCCGCGCGCGTTAAGAACCGAACAGAATCACCTTCTCGGCGCCGAACTCCTCGCCGATCCGACGCCCAAACGCCTCGATTTGATTCATCGCCACCATAGGCACACATCCCTAGAGCCAATCCGTGTCAATCGACCCTCAATATGGCCTCTCAATCCCCGCGCAGGCGACCCGGAAAGCCAATTTCATCCTTCGCTCCAGTCGCACCGATACGAGTCCGGCATCTCCTCCAGTGACGAAAACACATCCTTCTCCGGAAACGCCGCACGAGCCAGCGGCCCGACCAACTTCTTGTCCCTCGTAATGATGGCATCGGCACGACTCAACAGCAGAACATACTCCATGTCTTGGTAGTCGTGCTCGGCACGTCTTTCGGATGGAACGCCACCTATCTGGCGAAGGTACACGTACTCGACGATAACTGCCTTCGTGAGCCGTATTTCATGCCAAGTCATCCACCTGTGGGATGGGCAGAACCTCACGGGATCAACGATCCAGCAAGAATAGTATGTTACCGCCAAGTCGCGAATATCAAATAGCATCTCGTCCAAGATCTTCCTAAAACGGCTGAGGACATCCGTCGGGAAAACCTTGAACTCCTTGGCGAGATCGGAGCCCACCTTCTCCATGCATTCCTTGCTCTGCCTCAACAACATCACCTCAGCGACGCGGCATTGCCGGTCGTGTGCGCGGTCGGTGATCTCTGGGGTCAGCAAGCCGCTGATCCATCTCCTCCCAGTCCGCACGTTGTCAGTCTCGTCCATATCCGCCAAAAACCATGGGTAAGGCTCGCAATGTCTGCATTCCCATTCGACAAATCTGCGACTCATCGAACAGTAGTATGCTCCGGCTTTCATGAGGATTTCATATCTGTCGAGCAGAGCTTGCGGCACTTGTCTGGTCGCCGTCATACACTCGTACAGCAGCGTGCCAGAGAGAAGCAAGAAGTGGCTCTTCGCAAACTCACGTAGGCTGTCCAGGCCGATTCCTAGGAACGCGTCTTTGTCAATGACGATCTGTCTGGGTTTGTGGGTCATCGCAGGCTGTCGAGGACGACCTCTCGCATGAGGGTGGGGTTGCCTTCGTGGTTGGTGAAGAGGTGGAACTGGGCCATGGCCTGGTTGACGAACATGGCGACGCCGTCGACGGTTCGGGTGCCGGCGGCTTTGGCCTGCTGGAGCAGGAGGGTCTCGGCGGGATTGTAGACCGTATCGAAAACGGTCATGTCGGCCTTGAGCACCCCTTCCGGCACGGGCGAGCGGTCCACCTTCGGATGCATCCCAATGCTGGTGCAATTGACCACCAACTTGGCGTCGAGCTTATCGAGCCCGCCCAGTCCGGCGAACGCACAGTCGAAATCGTCGGCCAGTTGCTCGGCCTTCTCAACCGTGCGATTGTAGATCGTGACGTCGGCGCCGGCGTCACAGAGTCCGGCGACGATGGCGCGGGCGACGCCTCCGGCCCCGACCACCGCCACGGGCAGCCCATCGAAACCGCTTCGGTCGATGCCCATCCCGGTCGTGATCGCATCGAGCGCGCCGGCGTAGTCCGTGTTGTAGGCGGCGATACTCTTGCCCCGCGCCATGATGAGCGTGTTGGCCGCCCCGATCAGTTGCGCTAGCGGCTCAATGCATCCGGTTTTGCCCCGCACGTATTCGAGGGCGCTGTGCTTGTGGGGGATCGTGACGCTGAAGCCCCGGAAATCCAGCCAGGGACGGGCCAGGACATTGTCCAGAAAGTCATACAACTGGCCCCGACCCCCTTCGACCAGAAGCGGCAGATACAGCCGGTTCATCTGTTGGTCGGCGAAACACGCATTGTGGATTACGGGGCTGAGCGAATGCGCCACGGGATCGGCAATGACGCCGAACAACTCCGTCTCGGCGTCGATCGAGTCGTGCCGATAGAGTTCCTTGAACTGTCCCAGTGTCAACTGCCCCGGCGCGGTGCCACTAGCCTCGTGGAGACTGGCGAAGGTGACCAAGCCTCCCGCTTTCCTGGCGAGGACGCGACTGATCAATCCCGCCGGCCCCATGCAAAATGCGACCACCGGCCCCTTGGTTTCGTGCAACAGATCGAAGGCGGCAAAGCAATCGTTGATGTGCTTGGCCATATAGATCAGTTTCGGCACGGCCTTCGGATACGCCGCCGCGATATCATCGTACAACCGCCTGAGGTTCTGGAACGGGCCATGGAAATCGTGGGCCGAGAGAATCAGCCGGCTTTTCGGACTCTGCGCCAGGCCCGCTTCAATCGGCCGTCGCACCTCGGGCCTGACGAAATTCGCATATTCAAGATCGATGAATTCGGCCCCGCCGGCCAGGGCGGCCAGCAGAACGTCTACGCGCAGGGCCTCCGGATAATTGATCGCCCCCCCTTCGCGGCGATCCCGACAAGTGACAATCACAGGGACGGAAGGTCCGGCCGCCGCACGGACATCATCCAGAAATCCAGCGACCATTTCGGTCGTGAGATTCTCCAGATAATCCGTCCGCAACTCGATCATCTCGGCACCGCTGGCCAATGCCCGACGAGCCTGCTCCTTGGCCTGAGCCACACTTCCTGCCGATATGGGGACTGCCAGATAGGTCATCATAGCTAAGAGATATAGCGACCCGACCCTCTAAAAGCAAGGAACAAGCCGCTTTCTGGGCTACGTCGCGGGATTTAGCGTCTAACCGACCAGCGCGGTCTTGCTTTTGCCGGACCAATCTGGTAGCCTTATAGGCTACAACTAGGCAAACACCGTTCGTAGTGCCTCCACTGATGACCCAGTTGCAGGATGAAGGCAGAGTTCAAGTATGCACGATTTGAAGATCAAGGTGCCGGGTACGGCGTCGCAGGACTACACGATAACGATCGGGGCCAATCTTCTGTCCTCGATATGGCCGCAGATCAAGGCCGCTTTTGAGACCCATCGGGCCTTTGTGGTTACGGATGAGCACGTCGCCTCGGCGGGCCACCTGAACACCCTGCTGGCCGGCCGGAACGTGCCGCACTTCGTGATCCGCCCGGCCGGCGAGATCTCCAAGAACATCGCCACGACGGTCGCCATCATTGAGGAGATGGAGAAGGCCTACCTGGGCCGGGACACCGTCGTCGTCGCCCTGGGTGGCGGCACGGTGGGCGATATGGCGGGATTCGCCGCGGCGATATTCAAACGCGGCGTCCCTGTCGTGCAGATTCCGACCACGACCCTGGCGCAGGCCGATTCGGCGGTCGGGGGCAAGACCGGCGTCGACTCCAGCGTCAGCAAGAACGCCTTCGGGGCCTTCTGGCATCCCGCGGCCGTCTACGTCGACGTGACAACCCTCCAGACCCTCGACGAGCGTCAATACCGGGCGGGCCTGGTCGAATCCATCAAGCACGGCCTGGTCGCCGACGAGGCGTATTTCGAACTCATCGAGAGCCAACTCGACGCCATCCTGGCCCGCGATCCGGAGATCCTCCAGACCCTGGCGCAGCACAACTGCCGGATCAAGGGCGCCGTCGTCGAGGCGGACCCCTGCGAGTTGAACCAGCGGCGCATGCTCAACTACGGCCACACGATCGGACACGCGGTCGAATCGGCCAGCCATTACGAACTGCTCCACGGCGAGGCCATCGCCATCGGAATCGTCGCCGCGGGCCTGATCGAGATCGAGATGGGCCTTTCCGAACCCGGACGACTCGATCGCGTATGCGAAATCCTAAAGAAACTGGACGTTCCGGTGAACGTCCCGGCCCAGATGGACGAAAACAAACTGATTGATATCCTGAAACACGACAAGAAAGCGGTTGATAGCTGGCCCAAGTTTGTGTTAATTGACCGGCTCGGCCACGTACACCAGCAGGATGGGCGGTATGCCGTGGATGTCGGCCGCGACGTCGTGGAGAAGGTACTGAAGAAACTCAAGGTGAGGTAAGTCAAGGGGAACGCATGTACCGAGAACAAATCAAAGTACTGGACTGCACCATCCGAGACGGCGGCCTGATCAACAACCACTACTTCACGGACGAGTTCGTCCGCGAGGCTTACAAGGCGTTGTCCAAGAGCGGCATCGACTATATGGAGTTCGGCTATCGCAATAGCAAAGAGCTGTTCCCCACCAAGGACTACGGCGCCTGGAAGTATTGCGACGACGAGAAGATCCGCGAGATCATCGACGGCATCGAATCCAACCTGAAGATCAGCATCATGGTCGACGCCCATCGCGTCAAGGAGCAGTTCTTCGCCCCGGCCCACGAGAGCCCGGTCGACCTGATCCGCGTGGCGACCTACGTCAAGGACATCGACAAGGCAATCGACCTGGCCAAGCGCGTCAAGGATCTCGGCTACGAGGTCGCGGTCAATATTATGGCCATCTCGAAGGAGAGCGAGTTCGCCCTGATCGAAGCGCTTGACCAACTCGCCCAGACCCCGGTGGACATCGTGGTCGTTGTCGACAGCTTCGGCGCCCTCTATTGCGAGCAGATCGAGTATCTCGTCAAGCTCTACAAGGACCATCTGCCAGGCAAGGAGATCGGCATCCACGCCCACAACAACCAGCAACTGGCCTTCTCCAACACCATCGAGGGCATCATCCACAACGCCAATTACGTCGATGGTTCGCTGTTTGGCATCGGCCGCGGGCCCGGCAACTGCTGCCTCGAATTGCTCGTCGGTTTCCTCAAGAATCCGAAGTTCAATCTGACTCCCATTCTCAAGTTCATCCAGGACCATATGGTTCCTCTTCGCAAGGAGATCGAGTGGGGCTACATCCTGCCCTATATGGTCACCGGCATTCTCAACGAGCACCCGCGGGCGGCCATCGCTTACCGCCAGACCGAGGACAAGGACAAGTACGCCGAGTTCTACGAGAAGCTGCTCGAAGGCCTCGAATAGCAGAGCCAACGCCCTGAAAGACCCCAAACGCCCGCCAAAAGGGGGCGTTTTTTTCTTGCCTTGCGCCGGAGCCAAAGTACAGTGGAACGAGATAACCCTGGACTTTGGAGATTGGGCCATGATCGGCAAGGCAATACGACTCGAACGCATCATCGATCGCAACTCGCATAGGACCGTGATCGTCCCGATGGACCACGGCGTCACCGTCGGTCCTATCGCCGGCTTGGTGGATATGCGCACCACCATCGGCAAGGTCGTCACCGGCGGCGCCAACGCGATCCTCATGCACAAGGGCATGGTCCGCGCGGGTCACCGCGGCGCTGGGCGTGACGTCGGGCTGATCATCCACCTCTCGGCCGGCACCGCCATTAGTCCCGACCCAAACGCCAAGGAACTGGTCTGCACGGTCGAAGAGGCCGTCAAGCTCGGGGCCGACGCCGTCTCGATCCACGTCAATATCGGCGCCGAGACGGACAACGAGATGCTCCGCCACTTTGGCCTCGTCAGCGAGCGTTGCCTTGAATGGCAGATGCCCCTGATCGCCATGGTCTACACCCGCGGCCCGAAGATCCAGGACGAGTACGACGTCGAGAACGCCAAGCTGGCCGCCCGCATCGGGGCCGAACTCGGCGCCGACATCGTCAAGGTCGTCTACACGGGCAGTACCGAAAGCTTTGCCCAAGTCGTCCAGGGCTGTCCCGTACCGGTCGTCATCGCCGGCGGGGCCAAGATGGGCAGCGACGAGGAGATCTTCAGCATGGTCACCGGCGCGCTCGAAGCCGGGGCGGCGGGCCTGTCCATTGGCCGCAACGCCTTCCAGCACGAGCACCCCGACAAGATGATCCAGGCCCTCAGCAAGATGGTCCACAACGGCGCCACCGTCGCCGACGCCATCAAGGTCCTCAAGAGCTGACCCCCTGCTCGACCCAACCGGCCAGGGGAATTGGCTCTATTTTTTGCGCCCGACCCTGATTTCCCACCTCACAACGGGGAAAATCGGCCCCAGAGAATCTCCATCTATCAATTCCGTAGGGCCGCCCCCCGGCGGACTACGCAGCTGCCAACCAACGAAAATCTACCTTAAAATACGTATTTACCACAATGCCTCAATCTGACTGATCCCGCTATAATAGATTTCTTGTAGGGCCATATTCAAGTGATGTGAAAACTGCCTGGCGCATCGCCCAAATGCCAAGGGAGGTGGGTCACACGGGGCGGCGAGTCTCAACCGTATTTGTGACCGCGTAGCGGTGGACGTTGCCGGCCGGGCGACACAACAGTCGTCAGAGAGGAGAAAAAAGGATGCAAATCACCATGAGAAGCAGGCGCGTTCATCTGGCAGCGGTTCTGATTGTGTTGCAGTTGTGCGGCGGTCTATGGGCCTTGTCCATGACGGCCCAGAACGCCGAGACCGCCGCCAATGGCTGGCTCAGGGCGGATGCCAGGCCACTGGACACCTCGCTGGGGCAACGCGCCCTTGGGACTGAGACCTTCCTGGGAGACCATGGCAAACCGGCTTACTACGTCGTCTATCTAGACCCGTCTGGATTTGTCGTTGTCTCTGCCGACGACAGGATCGAACCCATTATCGCCTTTGCTGATGACGGGTACTACGATCCGTCTCCGGACAACCCGTTGGGGGCCCTGGTCACCAACGATATCAATGGACGTATCGCCAGCCTCGGAGTCCCTTCCGGGATGCGTTCAATCGCTGTGCAAGCGACCGAGACGAACACGCAGAAGAAATGGAGCCACCTGATCGCCCTGGCTTCGCCCCCTGAGGACGGTCTCCACACCATGGGCGAGACACCCATCTGTGACGACGACAATCCATCCGATGTCCGCGTCGCCCCGCTGACCAAGACCAAGTGGAACCAGGGATATGTCTATCAGGGCTCGTCCAAACGTTTGTGCTACAATTACTACACGCCCAACAACTACCCCAGCGGGTGCGGGCCCACCGCCATGGCCCAGTTGATGTACTACCATCGTCATCCGAGCACCGGCATTGGCGTCCAGAGCTTCACGGTCACGGTCGACGGCGAAGAAAATGATGACTATTCCACTCGAGGAGGCGACGGCAACGGCGGCGCCTATAAATGGACCAGCATGGTTCTGGCGCCAAGCTACTCCTCCTCGCAAACAGCACGGCAAGCCATTGGGGCACTCTGCTATGACGCGGGAGTCGCATCCCAGGCTGAGTACACCGACCAGAACACCGGTACACAGTTTCACAACAAGCGGGATGCCCTACGGGACACCTTTCACTACGCCAATGCCATCTCGGCCAATAACTACAACAGTGTTACCCAAGAGCACGAGAACATCGGCGCCGGGCTGGAGGCTATGCTCAATCCCAACCTCGATGCGGAGTGCCCCGTGATCCTGGGGCTCACAAGATCTGAGGGTAGCGGCGGCCACGTTGTCGTGTGCGATGGGTACGGTTACCAGGGCCTGGGCCTTCAGCGCACCGCCTATCACCATCTCAACATGGGGTGGTCCGGTAGTGATGACTGTTGGTACGACTTGCCTGACATTGACTGCCCCGGCCACAACCCCTACGACACTGTTCTCACGTGTATTTACAATATCTTCCCTTCGGAGTCGGGAGAGATCATCAGTGGACGGGTGACGGATCTATCGGGAACTCCCATCAGCGACGTACAGGTCGACGTGTGCGGACTCGACAACCATCTCTGCTCCATAGCCAAGACCAATGACAAAGGCATCTATGCCGTTCGCGGCCTTGAATCGAACAGCACATACAGGGTAACCGTACAGAACACAGGGTTCAATTTCGAAAGTCAGCAGATCACAACAGGCCGGTCTCAGGACGGCCACGCCACCTCGGGCAACCAATGGGGCGTCAATATCCAGGCAGTCCAGCCCAACGACCCCGGCACGCTGCCCAGCGTGCTGATCTGTGGAGCCGAATCCAACGAAGATTACCTTGAGGACATTCAGGAGAAACTGGAGGCGACGGGACAGTTTGCCGCCGTCAGCACTATGAATGTCTCCAACGCAACGCCCACGCTGGCCGAGTTGCAGGCATTCGACGCCGTCATGGTGCATAGCAACAGCGATTACTACGATGCAATTGCTCTTGGCGATGTGATGGCTGATTACGTGGACAACGGTGGCGGTGTGGTCTGCACGATGTTCGAAAGTGGAAACAGCCAGGGCCAGACGCGTATGATGCAGGGGCGTTGGGACAGTGGACAGTACTATGCCATACCGCGTGACGGCCACTACTTTGGCACGCGCGCCACATTAGGGACCGTCCATGAACCCGGACACCCCATCATGCAGCGTGTCTCTAACTTCGACGGAGGCTCCAGGAGTTTCCGCCCGTCAACATCCGACATCACTCCGGGAGCCATTCGAGTCGCGGATTGGTCCGACGGTCGACCTCTGGTGGCAACCAAGATAATCGGCAATAGTCGCCGGGCTGACCTCGGATTCTATCCGGTATCGTCCGACATAGACAGCGATTGGTGGGATGCCTCGACAGACGGGGCACTCTTGATGGCCAACGCCCTGACCTGGGCCGCCGGCGGCGTCACCTCGGGACCCCAGACCCTGATGCCGATTCCGGAGTTCGACAGAACATTCAGCCTTCCCACAGCTACGAGGGGATACTGGTTTACAGCGCCGAGTGATTTTCGAATTACCGGCCTTAGAGTTCCGGATGAGACGGGTCATGGCCTGCAGAACGTTGAGGTTGTCCGATTCGGAAGCCAAACTCCTCCTGTTTACAGCAGCACCACAAACGATTTTGTGTCCCTCGCCAGATTCGTGGGCCAGCCCAGTAGCGATATATTGTCGGTCAGTATCGCCGTTTCTGCAGGTGATGTCATCGCCGTTCTTGGGGCAGCGGGCACAACCACAATGCACAACTCCTACGGGCCGGGTGACTTCGCAAGTAGCATCGACGGGCATGCCGTGACGCTGACGAGAATGGGCATGAGTTCAAACTTGTATGCCAATGGCGCGAGGAATCTCTACCAGAGCCCCGGCGGCAGCATTGGGCGTGTTGAGTTGTGGTACGCAGGCGAAACGAATGAAGAGACGGTTCAGATTTCCGGACATGTCTATCGGGACTATCGGCCCAATGAGGTTTTTGACGAATCTGATCCTCGCGTGATCGCCAATGCAACCATTACTTGGTGGGACACCGAAGATGACAGTCCAGGTGCTGTCGGAGAAGAATGCCCCTCACCCGTCGAGAGTGTAACCAGTGATTCAAGTGGGGACTATCAATTTCGTGTACCGCATGGATGGTCCGGAAGGGTCGTTGCCGCAAGGACGGGGTTTGGCGTGGGCGAACGCCGTCTCACCAATGTTACCGCCGATCGGGCTCTTGATAATCCTCTGTACTATAGGGCTACGTTGACGCTTTCAGGCGACGTCTACGAGGGCACCAGTTGGACGACAATTCCCGGCGCCACGGTTAGAACGAAGGGGGTGTATGCAGCTACCGGGCAAACCGATTCAAACGGCCACTATAGCATAGACGTTCCCTACGGATACTATGGATGTGTAGAGGTCTCAAAGCAGGGATATTGGGGTGACTACAGTCCTGTCGGTACGATGACATCGGATAAGGACCAGATTTTTCGATTGAACAAGAAGTAGGACGCTTTCCCTCTCTCCTTCCAATCGGAGAGAGGCAGTCATACGGCGTGCCTCGCACATCGGCCCTGAGCTTCTCGCAGCAGGACGCCGTCCCATCTGAGACTCGGCCGCAAAGACCCTGCGTCTGTCAAGGCGCAGGGTCGCCCGCCGATGGACTACACGACCGCTAGAGACCTGGCAGTCCGCCCCCAAAATACGTATTTACCACAATACCCCAATCTCACTAATCCTGCTATACTTGTCTTCACAAGAGCCTTAACTCAAATGGTACGAAAATCGCCTGGCGTCTCGCCCAGATGCCAAGGGAGGTGGGTCACACGGGGCGGCGAG
>Ga0075114_10000147_pt1 | contig 47999 bp, 25 predicted proteins | sample AntAceMetag02UKM_FD_69784 | JGI IMG/M metagenome (GOLD analysis project Ga0075114, IMG submission 69784) | Saline lake microbial communities from Ace Lake, Antarctica - Antarctic Ace Lake Metagenome 02UKM | ecosystem: Environmental > Aquatic > Non-marine Saline and Alkaline > Saline | place... | reverse complement strand
ACGCTATGGGATTCGCTTTAGCGATTACGAAGGGCCGGCCAGTATCGTGACGTACCTGACGGCCGCTGCGCTGGACCGGGGGATCGAGATGATCAGCTTCGTCGCGACCGTGCCGGCCTATGTGCAGGGCAGCAATCCCAGGTGCATCGACGCCGTGGTCCGTCGCTTGGCGGGCGTCCTCAATCTGGAACTGCATCTCGACGATCTGCGTGACGCGGCCGACAACTTCGAGAAACGGCTCAGCGAGGTTGTGGAAGAGGAGCCTGAACTGGCCGAAAGCGTCGTTAAGCTCGAACAAGATTACGACAACGAGGTCTTTGACAACGAACTGGTGGACCTGAAACACTGGCTCCACCAAAAAGGCATCCGACTCGACTGAAACCGTTGTTACTGACTGATCGCACTTCTGAGGCAAACGCGATGCCGTCAACGCGCACCACAGTAGCAGCTTTTTCGTACGCTGTCCCCAGATTCAGGTCTATTAGCATGATGGAGGAACCAATGATTCGGAGTCTTCTTCGCATGACGGTGCTGTTGATGTCCGCTTTGGGCCTGGGGTTCGCTACCGAGGTGGGGAAAGCGGCGAGTGGGGATGTGGTGAAGGTCGCGGCGGTGCAGGTTTGTGGGTATGACAAAGGGTATGTTGCGCGGCCTGGTTTTGATCCTACTGATTCGGTGGTGAAGTACATTGCGAAGGCGGCCGGTGACGGGGCACAGTTGGTGGTGTTCCCTGAGTATCATCTGGGCCGGATCGTTGTGCCGGGGCCGGTGACCGAGAAGATCTCCCAGGCGGCGGCCAAGGCCAAGATCTATGTCATTGTCGGGTGCTGGGAAGTCTACAAGGACAATACGTTTGCCAACGCAGCTTTGCTGTTCGACCGCCAGGGCAAGATCACGGGCAAGTACCTGAAGACCCATGCGGCCGTGGATACTTTCGAGGGGACTCCTTCGTATGCCAAGCCGCCGGAAGGGCGTTCGACCGATTGGTTCATCAAGAACGATCCCGAATGGATCATGCAGAAGGGCCAAGACCTGCCCGTGTTCGATCTGGACTTCGCCCGCGTAGGCATTGTGACTTGCTACGACGGATGGTTCCCCGAGCCCTTCCGGGTCCTCTCGCTGAAAGGGGCCGAGATCATCGTTTGGATCAATGGCCGGGGTGGGCATGTCGAGGACTTCATCGTCAAGAGTGCCATGTTCCAGAATTCCGTCGCGATGGTGACGGCCAACCAAGCCTACGGCGCCGGCACGATGATCGCCGACTGGCCCGCGACGATCAGGGCCCTGTGCCCGCCCAAGCAGGAGGCCTACATCAGCGCCACGCTCGATCTGAAGCGCCTGCGCCGGGTCAGAAAGCACAGCCGCAACTACCAGCAGCGCCGGCCCGAACTCTACGGCGAAATTCTCAAGACGCAGACCCCATGGGGCCAGACCACAAAGGACAGGGACTGAAGACCGGCGGAATCGTTTTTCTCGACAAGGAGCGTTATATGTTCCCAGCGAAGCACCTCTCAGTAGCAGTTTTCGTTTGCTTGCTCTCGATTGCTCCGGCCCTTGCCGACGAAGTGCCCGGCGTGATCATGGCCTATTCGCCTCCCTCGTCAGGGATCTATATCGGTTCGCCGGGTATCGCGGTTCTTCCCGACGGGACGTACGTCGCCAAGTACGACGATTGTGGCGCGGCGTCGACCGAGTGGGCCAAGGCGATCACGCGGGTCCTGAGGTCGAGCGATCGCGGCGCGAGTTGGGAGCCTATCGCGACCATTGAAGGGCTGTTCTGGGCCACGCTCTTCGAGCACAAGTCGGCGTTGTATCTCATTGGGACCGACCGGCACGACGGTTCCGTCGTGATCTTTCGCTCCCGCGACGGGGGTCGAACCTGGACGACTCCGAAGAACGCTCAGTCCGGCCTGCTTATCAAGGAGGGCAATTACCACTGCGCGCCGGTCCCGATGCTCGTGCACAATGGTCGGCTCTGGCGGGCCATGGAGGATGTCACGGGCAACCGCCCCGGGGCGCGGCATTTCGGAGCCTTCATGATGTCGGCGCCGCTGGATGCCGATCTGCTCAGCGCTGCTGCGTGGCGTTCGAGCGGTCGCGTGGGAGGGGACCCGGCGTGGCTGGGCGGTGAGTTTGATGGTTGGCTGGAGGGCAATGCCGTGGCGACGCCGGAAGGGGAGGTGGTCAACATCCTGCGCGTCGAGCGCCGCCCCGATGCGGGCAAGGCGGCGATCGTGAGGATTAGCGCCGATGGCAAGAGGGCGACTTTCGATTCGGGCACAGGTTTCATCGATTTCCCGGGCGGGTCCAAGAAGTTCGCCATCCGCCATGATCCCGTTTCCGGCCTGTACTGGGCCCTGAGCAATCCGGTTCTGCCCAGGCACAAGAGCACCAATCCGGGACGCGTGCGCAACGCCTTGGCGCTGATGTGCTCGGCGGACCTGCGCCGCTGGACGATGCGCTGTATCGTGCTCTATCATCCCGACCCTCAGAAACATGGCTTTCAGTACGTGGACTGGTTGTTCGAAGGCGACGATATGATCGTGGTCTCGCGCACGGCGTTCGTCAAGGGACCGGATGAGCCCCCCCGTCAGCACGACGCCAACCATCTGACCTTTCATCGTCTCAAGGATTTCCGCCAACTGACGATGGCCGACTCGGTCCCCGACGCTCGCCTGGGGGACGACGCGTGGAGACCAACGCCATAGCGCGGGCACTTTCTGCTCATGGTAGCTCTCACATCGGCCGAGCGCATCAGGATCGAGCGGGTTGAGATAGCGGCAGAGGCGTCTGCTGGCCAAGTCCGGCGCTTCGGGATCGCAGCCGCGCGTGTGGCGGCACGAACAGATACGCATCGACTTGGTCACCTTGGGATGAAAGTACAAGTTTGATATCACCCTCGTACTGATGTCTCTCAGACTTCGTTGTCTGATTCCTCTGATGTTGCTCTGCGGTTCGGCTCCACCGTCGCATTCGTCTGACGGAAGTCCCTGAGTCTAGCGAGCACCTCGACCAGGACGATCACCAGAGCCACCAAGCCGGAACAGAAGCCGTTACGAATCAGGCGATGCACCTGGAATTCATATAGGTGGAATGCCGTCAGTGCTATAGATACCAGAACGATGATGGCCACGAAGCGCACGAGTGACATGTGTTTCACGGACAGTCCAGTCAGATACAGAGAGCTGGCGATCAGCACGAGAAGAGCCATCCAGTACGGTGCCGCAATGGCAACCAGGAACGGTACGGAGCCTGCTGCTCGGAAATAGAAATCGGGTTCTCCCAGGCATCGCCAAATCACGTAGGCAGCGTGGACGTCCAGAAACGAAACAATGAATCCCAACAGGAACCAGACCTTCAACTGTCGCCATTCGATACTTGGTCCCGAGGGTATTTTCATCCATACGCCTTCCGGCCCATGAGGCCCGCGTGCGATCCACTATTTCAGTGACAACGTCTCACGACTATACTAATCTGGGTGCGAAACTGTGTCAACAAGGCCGGGGCTTTTCTCGAGTACGTGAGAGCACGTTTTCGGAGTTCGGAGCAGAGCAAAGGAAGAGGTTGGCTATGGACCAGAAGCGGATTGGTTTGGCGGCTGTCTTGGTGGTCGCGTGCTGTAGTTACGCGCAGGATGCGAGCCGATACAATATTGGAGACCCTGCGCCGTTCGACTCGACCGGTCAGGCTCAACTGACTGTGGACATATGTGACATCGCTTCATCCGACAAAGAGCTTCCAGTCCGTGCGATTGTCACGGCGGCTGACGGTTCTCACCCGGACGGTTCCGGTCATGGCATCTATGCGGACGGGCGATTCTACGCGGACGGACACTTCAAAGTCGTGATCCCGGCGGGCCAGACCAAGATCGAGTTGAGTAGCGGGCCGCACTATGTGCCGCTGGTGATTCAGGAGTATCTGGCGGGCGGTCGGGCGTACCGCGTGACCGCGCGACTCTATCGATGGTTTTCGCCCGAATTGCTTGGATGGTATTGCGGCGACAACCATGTCCACGCGCTGCACGACGCCCGCGCGACGGTGAAGGCCAGCCTGAGCTATACCGCGCTGCAGGGCCGGGCCAACGGCCTGAACTGGATCACTGAGGCCGGCTCGAATGTCCCCTATGATGACATCGATCGATTGGACAGTGCGTCCTTTCTATTGCGCTATGCACCGGAGCAGCGGCCGGGCGCCTATGTGGGGCACGTTAACACGCCTGGTATCGTTCGTCGGTTTGACAAGGACGCGTTGGCCGAGGCGCTGAATTGTCCCTTGCCTGTCCAGGCGATCAAGCAGCAGGCGCATCAATTGGGCGGGGTCGTCGCGCATACCCATCCGTTCACACCCCGACATCAATTGCATTGGATGGGAGCGACGGAACTGTTTTCCGACGCCGTGATGGGCAACTGCGCCGATTTGCTGGACATCGATTCTCGTGCTACGGAGTGGTTGTGGTTCATGGTGCTGAATCTGGGCAACAGGATCGCGGCCAGCGGATCGACCGATAGCGCTCTGGGGCGTGTACGGACTGCCTCACCAGGGGATCGACGCGTCTATTGCTATGCCGAGGAGTTCACCTACCCGGCGATCGTGGACGGCCTGCGTCGGGGCAGGACGGTCGCCACGAACGGCAGTCGGATCTTTCCGCTCTTCCGGATCGACCGATACCAGCCAGGCGATGTGGTCAAACTGGATGGCAAGCAGCAATTCACGGCGGCGATGAAGATACACACATGGGGTGGCGTCAGGACGGCGCAGCTCTATCGCAATGGGATTCGGGTGTGGGCCGAGAACCTGACCGGCCGCGACGGCGTGATTGAGTTGGAGAAGGAAATCGAAGAATCCCAGACGTGCTGGTATGTCCTCCGCGTGGAGGATCAGCGGGGCAACTGGGCGATCACGAGCCCGATCTACTTCGAGTCGGCTGCCGCGACGAAGACGCCGGCCGAGGCGATCCTATTGGCGATAAACAATTGCACGCGCTTCGTCGAGTTGCGGCGGGAGTTCTTCGCCCACGTCATCGCGACCGTCTCGGCGGGGGAAACGATCGAGGCGGTGGAACTGCTCCGTGATGGCCGGGTCCAGAAGGTGTTTCCCGCCCATGAAGGTAGCCACGTGCAGAACGACAAGGTGCCGGTGACGGAACTGCGTGGCGACTATGAAGCGGGGTGGGTGTGGCACCCGAATTCGAAAAAGGCCGTGCATTTCCAGGGAGATTATCCGGTACGAGACTCGGGGTGGTATGCCGTGCGTTTGCGGACAGACGCCGGCCGCGTAGTCACATCCGACAGCGTCCGTTTCGACGCGGATCATCCCAATAGCAGGACACTATCCGTGGCGCATCTGAACGGCGGCGGCAGTTCATTGAAACTCTTGGGGTACGGCGAGGAAATCCCTCTTGAGGATGTCAAGCTGCCCTTTGAAGGCGATCACTGGTGGTATCCCAAGCACACCTATTGGCAGATGGTCGTTGATTTTGGCCAGGGGGCCCAGCAGATGGGCGGCGGTTGGGAGGAGGCCAAATCGGCATTCCGCGCAGCGAACTGACCCTGCACGGCGGCGGTTCGCCTTGTTGCGGCGGCCGGGATTTGTTAGAATGGGATGTGAAGATTGGGCTCCCCAGGTGAGGAGGGGATATCGGTCCACTCGAGCACTGGGAAACGTCCGTCGGAAGGAGAGCATCGCCTATGAGTCGTTCTTCGAACCTATCTCTGGTATTTTCAATTCTCATCGTGCTTGCGGGACTGGCTTTGGTGCCGGTTCGCGGGTCGGATCTGGTCATTAGCGAGTTTGTCGCCTCGAATGATCGCAGTTTGCGCGACGCTGACGGCGACTCTCCCGACTGGATTGAGATCCAGAATACGACGATTGACACGATCAGTCTCGACGGCTGGTTGCTGACCGACGATCTGAACGATCCGACGCAGTGGGAGTTCCCGGTCATGTCTATCGTCCCGGGCGGATTCCTCGTTGTCTTCGCTTCGGGCAAGAACCAGCGCGATCCGGAGGGTGAGCTGCATACGAACTTCGCCCTGGCCGCCGGCGGTGAGTCGGTCGCTCTGGTGGCGCCGGATGGGACGGTCGCTCATGCGTATCCCGACTACCCGCCCCAGTTCGCGGACATTGCCTATGGGATGAGCGGCGCCAACTCGGGCGTTCAGACCGAGACGATTCTGATTGCCGAAGGCGCCGAGGCCAAGGCGCTGATCCCGACCGACGACTCACTCGGTGTCGATTGGATGTTGGCGGGATTCGACGATTTGTCATGGCTCAGCGGCGTCACCGGTGTGGGATACGACTATGCCGGGCACGTGGGGCTGGACGTCGGCGCCATGCGCAACGTCAATCAGACGGTGTATGTTCGCATTCCGTTTCACGTCGATGATGCCGCCTCGGTGGGGCAACTGGCTCTGCGCATGAAATATGAGGACGGCTTCGTCGCCTATCTCAACGGTTTCGAGGTGGCGCGGTCCAATGCCCCGGCCGGATCGGAGTTGCCCTGGAATGCCGGCGCGACCGCCAATCGGCCCGATCAAGTTGCGGTTGGCTTCGAAGAGTTCGACATTACGTTGCACCGCGACTGGCTCGTTCAAGGGGACAACCTCCTGGCCATTCATGGGCTCAACGATGGGGCCGGCAGTTCAGATCTGTTGATCGCTCCTGAGTTGGTGGCCGTCAGCTTCGAGCCGCTGGATCTGTCGGGTGTGGTGGAGGGATATCTCCTGCAGCCGAGTCCTGGGTCGCCGAACCAGTCGGCGCTGGCCGAGATTGGCCCGGCCCTGCGCGACGTGACGGAGAATCCGCCGCGACCGGTCTCGGGCGAGGACCTCGTGATTACGACCCGGGTCGTCGAGACGCTGGCCCCGTTGCTAGGCATTCACCTGACCTGGCTCATTGACTTCGATGGGGCGAGTCGTGCGACCACCGCCGACACGGTGCCCATGGTGGACGATGGGATCTCCGGTGACGCCGTGGCGGGCGACGGGATCTATACCGCCGTCATTCCCGGGACGGCCTATCAGCCCGGTGACATGATCCGCTGGCGCGTCAATGCGGTGGATACCGAGGCTCGATTCTCGGGGGCGCCACTGTTCCCCCATCCGAACGATTCGCCCGAGTACTATGGTACCGTCGCCCAAGATCCGTCGCTCGACCACCCCTTGCCCGTGCTCTACTGGTTTGTCGAAAACGTTGGGACTTCGGAGACCAACAACGGCACGCGCGGTTCTGTTTTCTACCTCGATCAGTTTTACGATAACGTGGACATTCACATCCGAGGAGGCAGCACGGCCGGCGCTCCGAAGAAGCATTTCAAGTTCCGCTTCAATCACGGTCACAAGTTCCAGTACCGCGAGGGGGCGCCGCGCGTCAATGAGTTCAACCTGAACAGCACGTATAGCGACAAGGCGTACCTGCGGCAGAACCTGGCCTTTGAGGCCTACGACTGGTGCGGCTGCCCGGGCAGCGAATCGTTCCCCGTTCGCGCCCAGCGCAATGGCGAGTTCTACGGTGTGCAGATCTTCATTGAGGAGCCCGAGGAGGATCTCCTCGAACGGGAAGACCTGGACCCCGACGGCGCCCTGTACAAGATGTACAACACGTTCAACCCGGGCGGCGGGGCGGAAAAGAAGACGCGCCGTTGGGAAGGCCGACAGGATCTGGACGATTTCTGTCGAGCCATCAACTACACCTCCGGCATCACGCGGCACAACAACATCTTCGACCAGGTCGATCTGCCCCGTGCGCTGAACTACCTCGTCGGCACGATCCTGACGCACCAGAACGACCACCCGCACAAGAACCACTACCTCTATCGCGATTCGGACGGATCGGGACAGTGGTGTTTCATGCCCTGGGATCACGACCTGACGTGGGGCTCCAACTGGACGGGCAGTTCGTACCATGACTACATCTACGCGGCCGACGATCGCGTGCCGGGCAAGCCGACCAGCGTCAAGCCATCCCATCCGTTCGTGGGCAAGCAGGACTGCCAGGAATGGAACTATCATTGGAACCATCTCATCGACGCACTGCTGAACGATGAGGTGGTTGTTGAGATGTACCTGCGCCGCCTGCGTACGGTGATGGACGAGTTCGTGAAGGCTCCCGGTACGCCGACCGAGGAGCTTTTCATCGAGAACCGGATCGATGAACTCGTGGCGATGATGCTGCCGGATGTGGCGCTAGACTATTCCATATGGGCCAGCCCCTGGGACTGGGGTGGGCAAGGGGACTATCCCCGGGACCAGACGTTCCAGTATGCGGTCAATGTGCTCAAGGACGACTATCTAGCCGTACGCCGCACGCACCTTTTCGTTACGCACAATGTGGACCGCGTCGCCAGTTACAACATCCCCGGCTCGTATTCGGCCGGCATTCCCAACGCCCAGCCGATGGACGCGACGATCGCCTTTGGTGATTATGAATTCAACCCTGCCTCGGGCAACCAGGACGAGGAGTATGTCGAACTGGTCAATCCGAACGTCTACGCCGTCGATGTTTCCGGCTGGCAACTGGCCGGCGGGGTGGAGCACACCTTCCTGCCCGGCACGGTCATCGCAGCCGGGGGCAATCTCTACGTCTCGCCCAGCGCCCGCGCGTTCCTGAATCGACCGACCAGTCCCCGCGGGGGGGAAGGATGGTTCGTGCAGGGGGACTACAGAGGCCACCTCTCCAGTTGGGGCGAGATCGTGACTCTCACCGATCGATACGGACGCGCCGTCGGAACGCTGGACTATCCGGGCGATCCCAGCGCCCAGCAGCAATACCTGCGCATCACCGAGATCATGTACAACCCGGCCGATGACGGGGACCTCGACAACGACGAGTACGAATTCATTGAATTGAAGAATATCGGCTCAGAATCGCTATCGCTGGCGGGCGCCAAACTCACCGATGGCGTTCTATATACCTTCGGAGACGATTCTTCGCTCGGCCTCGAACCGAACGGCACCATCGTGATCGTCAAGAATCGCCAGGCGTTCTCCGCACGTTACGAGACCAGCACGATCAACTTGGCGTCCGGAGCCTTCACGGGCAATCTCAGCAATGCTGGCGAGACCCTCAAACTCGAAGATCAGACCAATGGCACGATCCTCCAGTTCGAATACAAGGACGGCTGGTTCGACGAAACCGATGGCCTCGGACTCTCCCTGGCGATCAAAGATCCAGCCAACCCCGACCTCGATAGCTGGGACAATGCCGACGCCTGGACCCCCAGCGCCGAGCAGGGTGGTTCCCCCGGCATCGACGGATGACGGAGACTTGGCGTCAGGAACGTGCGTTGGATTGCCGGGTGTTCAGTGGGGTGATTCTCTTTGCTTAGATTCCTTGCGTGGCCCGAGTCGACAAGTCATAATGCGTTGGTATGAGACTGGTGCGGCACCTTGCGTGCAACGGCGAGGGTACTGCGCCAACGTGACGGCAGTGTTGAGTTCTGAGGTTGCCGGAAACAATAGTCCTGTTGGCCGACTTTGGATTGTGGGGTATCGGCCCGTTGTTCGGAAACTGCGTATCCGTAGTCGAGGGAATTGGCCATGAACGTTAAGAGGAATAGGCATCTCTGGTTCGTCATCTGTATTCTCGTTTGCAGCTCAATCTGTGGCTGCAAGAAAACTGGCCGGTCATCTCCTGTATTGGCAACTGGTATAGGGATCATCGAGACAAGCCTTCATCTGTGGGAAGCTGATGAAGGAATTCGTGGGTTCATCAAGGAAGAGGGATGGTCTTACTCACAGGAATTCATCAACTCCTGGACGTTCAAGCTCATAGCGACGACTCCTGAGAGTGACACTATTGTTTTTGAATGTCGTCAGGAGCGGTCACAGGCTGTCCATGTTACCATCTCCATTACCAAGAATGGTGACAGCGGCCAGCAGCCATTGACCAATGAACTCGCAGCAAGTCTCAAATATCGCTATGATCGAACGCGTGGGCTCAAAGCCAAGGCGAAACGGGCGAAACGTCGGATCGATGGCAATCCTTGACAACCGCCTGAGGAACGGCCGGGAGGGCCGCCCCTCAGGCGGCCTGTTAGGTCGGGTCCACGCTCCGTAGTGCTCTCATCCCGTTTGTTGTTCTGCCTTGGCTAGGGTGGTGTCGGTACGCTATAATCAACGGGATTGAAAGAAGACTCAGGGTTACACCCTTGGTGTCCCGAATCGAAGGCAAAGGCGTGCTGATTTGGTGGTGAAACCGTCGCCCATCTTCGTTGTTGTGCTCGCTACCGTTGGAGGGCTGTTCCTCTTGTCGAGAGGGCTCTACGCGGCCGAGGTACGGGCCTCCGAACTCGGGGCCATTCCGTATCAACTCCAGACCCTGCGTGCGGCGATTGAGGATCTCACGGAGACGCATGGCTCGCGGTATGCCCGTGGCGCCGAGTACCTGCGGCGTCTGGAGGAATTGAGTGAGTCGGCCGACTGGCGCGATCCTTCTGTGAGGAGGCGATTCGAGAGTTTGCGTCGCGAGGTCTTGTTGGGCAATCCGCTGTTGGAGTTCGGCAAGGTGCTTCTCGTCAAACGCAAGTCCATGCGGCATGTCCCGTCCGCGCAGGATAAGAAGATCGGGTTCTCCAACGGTCCCGGCGCGGACCTGGGCTTTCCCTCCAACCATGAGTGTAACTCGTCATTGCCCCGTGAGGGTTACGATAACGAGATCGCCGTTCTGTCCTTGAAACACCTGGACCGCAAGCCGGTTACACTGTACCGTCCCGAGGCCGACGTGTACGTGGGCGAAACCGACGTGCATTGGGATGGGGACCGACTGTTGTTTACGCAGTCAGGTAAGAGAAACTGGAGCGTGTGGGAGATTCGTGCGGACGGGACGGGCTTGAGACCGATCTCGCAGATGCCCGAAGATGTCGACAGCTTTGACGCGTGTTACCTGCCGAACGGCAAGATCGTTTTCGGCTCCACCGCGTCGTATCAGGCGGTTCCCTGCTGGCATGGACAGAAGTGGGTGAGCAATCTGTACCTGATGGACGCCGATGGTTCGAACGTGCGTCAGTTGTGCTTCGATCAGGACCACGATTTTCATCCGTGCGTTCTGGGCAACGGCCAGGTGCTGTTCCATCGCTGGGACTACACCGGAATCAATCACATCTTCATGCGACAATTGATGGTCATGAACCCAGACGGGACGGGCCAGCGGGCCGTCTATGGGAGCAACTCGTGGTATCCCAACGCGCTGTACTTCCCGCAGCCCCTTCCGGGCCAGAGCCACCGATTGGCCTGCATCCTGTCGGGTTACCACGGGGTTCACAAGATGGGACAGTTCGTGCTGGCCGATACGAGTCGGGGCTGGTACGACGCCGACGGTCTCGTGCAGAGGATCTCAGGAAAGGGCGATGCCCTCAAACCCGTCGTGCGGGACACGTTGGTGGATTCCGACTGGCCCAAGTTTCTGCACCCTTATCCGTTGAGTGACAAGCATTTCCTCGTCGCCTGCTGGCCCCATCGGAAAGCGAACTGGGGGATCTACCTGGCGGACGTTTTCGACAACCTTCTGCTTCTGCATGAGGAACCGGGATACGCCTTGTTCGAACCGGTTCCGATGGCCCGGAGACCGAAGCCGCCGGCGATTCCGGAGCGGATCGACCCGAATCAGGACAGCGCGGTGGTCTATCTGCACGATGTGTATGCGGGTCCGGGGTTGGCGGGCGTGCCGCGCGGTACGGTCAAGGCCCTGCGCGTGCTGGCGTATCACTTTGGCTATCGCGGCTTGGCCGGCCCGGACAAGATCGGACGGGGCGGGCCCTGGGAGGCGATGCGCATCCTGGGTACGGTCCCTCTGGCTTCGGATGGTTCGGTCATGTTCCGCGTGCCGGCCAATACTTCCGTGGCGGTCCAGGCCCTGGACGGCGAGGGCAGGGCGGTGCAGTTGATGCGGAGTTGGTTCACCGCGATGCCTGGCGAGGTTCTCTCCTGTGTTGGATGTCACGAGAGCCCGGCCGAGGTGACGCCGCGCCAACTGGCGGCGGCCGCACGCCAACAGCCTCGTGACATACGGCCATGGTATGGTCCGGCTCGGGGATTCGATTTTGCGCGGGAAGTGCAGCCCGTCCTGAACAAGTATTGTGTCTCCTGTCACGATGGTCGTCCGAATAGGCCCGATCTTCGACCCGAAGAACAGGTGGCCGACTACAAGGGCCACCGGCTCTCGAAACTGGGTGTCGATCGGTTGCATCCTGCGATGCGCCGTGACACGGGCGGTTATCTTAAGTATACACCGGCCTACGACGCCTTGATCCCGTATATCCGGCGGGTCGGTATCGAGGACGACGTCAGTCTTCTCATCCCAGGCGAGTACCACGTGGATACGAGTCCTCTGATCCAGATGCTGCAGCGCGGCCACCAGGGCGTCCGGCTCGATACCGAGGCCTGGGATCGACTCGTCACCTGGATCGATCTGAATGGACCCTGCCATGGGACCTGGGGCGACGTGTATCCGATTCCGGATGGCGCCCACGAACGACGCATGACCCTGCGTCGCGCCTATGGCGGGCCATCGGACGATCCGGAAGCGATTCCCGAGCGCTTGGGCTATGACGATACGCCGGTTGAACCCTTATTGCTGCCGAAAGCAGCGTCTGTTTCAGCCGCTCCGTCACCGGCGTCCACCGAGAGCATGGCGGAAAGAACCATCGATCTTGGCAAGGATGTGACACTGAAATTGACAAGGGTCCCGGCGGGTGAGGCGGTCGAATCGTCCTGGATGGGCGTGTATGAAGTTTCGAATCAGCAGTTCAGACTGTTTGACCCGGACCACGAGGGGCGGTATTATCAGAAGCGGCACGCCCGCAGTGACGACCGGGGCCTGCCGCTGGACGGTCCGCGACAACCGGTGGTTCGCGTCTCGTGGGACCGCGCGAGGGCTTTTTGTCGGTGGCTCTCGGCTCGGACGGGGATGAGGTTCTCCCTGCCGACCGAGGTGCAATGGGAATATGCCTGTCAGGCCGGGACGGCAACGCCGTTCTTCTATGGCGGGCCGGACGATGATTTCTCGCGGTGGGCTAATATGGGCGATCTGGCTTTTGCCGGTTTGGCGACTCAGGTGACAGGAGGAGTTGAACACTTAGCGATGGAAGGGGCGGCCCTGGCTCAGAGGCAGTTCGATGACAGCGCCGTGGTGACAATCGACGTTGGTTGCTATCAGCCCAATGCGTGGGGACTCTATGATATGCATGGCAACGCCGCCGAGTGGACGCAGACGGCCCACCGGGCGGATCGCAAGGCTGTCAAGGGTGGGTCCTTCTACGATCCGCCCAGGCTTTGCCGCCGCGATATTCGGGTGGTCTACCCCGCTTGGCGGCGGGTCTTCAATGTGGGTTTCCGCGTGGTCTGCGCCGCAACGGATGTCACGCAGGTCACGTGTGTTTTGGATGAAAAGAAGTGAGTTGATCGAGGTCATGAGGTTGACAGGAAGGCAGGTTCACAGGCTATGATACTTCATCTGTTGGCAGGTATGGTGTTGGCCGGGGCGGCTGCTTCGACGGAGCCGGCGTCCCTTTCTCCGCAGGCGGTTCTGGCGGTCGAGCATCAGCAACAACTCTACATCGCGATGGGCGGCGCCCGTCAGGTGGGGGTGTACGATGTGGATAGCGCCAAGATTGTCCGCACGGTTGAGGTTCCGAGTGAGCCGACGAGTCTGGCTCTCAGCGGGGGAGGGCGATGGCTGTATGTCACCTCCGGGCACGTCGAGGGACGCGTTTGTGTCGTTGACACCGAGACCGGGCGGATCACGCGGGAGATCCCTGTAGGTTATGGTCCCACCGCGGCGACACTGGATGCTCGGCGCAACGTATTGTATATCTGTAACCGATTCGACAACGACGTCTGGGCGATCGATGTGGCCAACGGCAAATGCCTGGGCAAGGCATCGGCGGTCCGCGAGCCGATCGCCGCGGCGCTAACGCCCGACGGCCAGTGGCTCTATGTCGGGAACCACCTGCCCGCCGGGGCGATTAACGTCGGCGCCGTTGGGTGCGAAGTCTCCGTGATCGACACGGCGACGATGCACGCTCGCGCGTCGGTGCAACTGCCCAACGGCAGCACGGGCCTGCGCGGTATGGCGGCTTCTCCCGATGGCAAGTACGTCTACGTCTCGCACATCCTGGCCCGCTACACGGTGCCGACCACGCAACTGGATCGGGGCTGGATGAATACGAACGCGCTCAGCATCATCGACGCGGCAACGCACAAGCTGCTCGATACCGTGCTCCTCGATGATGTGGATCGCGGGGCGGCCAATCCGTGGGCGATCGCCTGTTCGGACGATGGAAAGACAATCTTTGTCACCCACGCCGGTACGGACGAATTGAGTGTTATCGATGTGGATGCGATGCTCGCCAAGATCAAGGACCACCCGTCCAGGCAACGTGCCGGCGGGAAGGCGTCTGGCGCCGGCACGTCATACGGGGGCGGTGCGGTCACCCAGATCCCGAACCAACTCAGCTTCCTCAAGGGCGTGCGGCAGCGCGTTCGCCTGAAAGGCAAAGGGCCGCGGGCGCTGGCGGTGCTGGGGGGCAAGGCCTATGTCGTCGAGTATTTCAGCGGGACGATGACAGTGGTCGACACCACTCAGAAGTCGATTGCGACGGCCGCCGTGTCGCTGGGGTCGCAACTGCCTCTGACGGGGCCGCGACGCGGAGAGATGTTGTTCAACGATGCATCGCTTTGCTTTCAGCAGTGGCAGAGCTGTGCGAGTTGTCATCCCGATGCGCGGGTCGACGCGCTGAACTGGGACCTGCTCAACGATGGGATCGGCAATCCCAAGAACACGAAAAACATGCTGCTCGCCCACCGGACGCCGCCGGCGATGATTACGGGCGTGCGTCCCCACGCCGAATATGCGGTTCGGTCGGGATTCCGCCATATTCTGTTCGCCGAATGTCAGGAGGCGGATGCGGCTGCAATTGACGCGTACCTCAGCGGACTCCAGCCGGCGCCGAGTCCTTATCTGGTGAAGGGTAAGCTCATCGCCGCGGCCCAACGCGGCAAGATCCTGTTCCGCAGCGCTGGTTGTGCCTCATGTCACACAGGCGCCCTGCTGACAGACCTGCAGAAGTACGATGTGGCAACCGCCGACGGTGTGGATGAGGGTACAGAGTTCGATACGCCCTCGCTGGTGGAAGCCTGGCGGACGGGGCCCTATCTCTATGACGGTCGTGCCGCCACGATTCGAGAGGTCCTGGCCCGCTACAACCCGGACGATCTCCATGGAGTGACATCGGATCTCAGCGCCGAGGCCATCAGTGATTTGGCGGCCTATGTTCTCTCGCAGTAGGATCGCCCGGCAGCGGGCATTGTTGAGCGTCTACTCGTTCGGTGGGTCGAATTTGTAGCCGATCTCGCGGATGGTGTGAATGTAGATGGGCTGGTGGGGATCGGGTTCGATCTTGTTGCGCAGCGTCGTCACGAACCGATCGATGCTGCGGGTCCCGACGTACGAATCGTATCCCCAGACGGTGTTGAGAATGTCGTCGCGTGACAGGGCCCGGCCCGGTTTCTTGACGAACAGTTCCAGTAGTCCGAACTCTTTGGGCGAGAGTTTGATCTCGTCGCCACCACGGGTGAGTTTCCGCGCCGGCAGATCCAGACTGAAGTCGCCGAATCGATAGACGTCCGCCTCGACGTGCTGGGTGCGGCGCAGCAGCGCTTCGGCCCGCGCCAGTAGTTCCTTGATGCTGAAGGGCTTGGTGACGTAGTCGTCGGCCCCGAGGTTGAGTCCGAGGACGATATCCGATTCCTCGCTCTTGGCGGTGAGCATGATGATGGGCGTGTCGATGCCTTCCTTGCGGATCAGGCGACAGACCTCATAGCCGTTGATCTTGGGCAGCATGAGATCCAGCAGGACCAGGTCGGGCTTGGCGTTCAGTACCGTATTGAGGCCCGCCTCGCCGTCCTCGGCGACGTGGACCTGATAGCCCTGGAACTCGAAGTTGTCCTTGAGGCCGCGCAACATGGCGGGGTCGTCCTCGACGATCACAACCGTTTTCACTGACTGTCCCTTTCTATCCGTTCTTGTCTTGTGCCGGCAGCTTGACGGTGAACGTGCATCCCTGCCCGGGTTTGCTGTCGACCGAGATCGACCCGGCGTGGGCGTCGACGATGAACTTGGCGATGCTCAGGCCCAGGCCGCATCCTTCGGCGCGCCGTGACAGACGCCGGTCCACCTGGTAGAACCGCCTGAAGATGCGCTTCAGCGCTCGACGCGGGATGCCGACACCGTTGTCCGAGACGCTGAACCGGATCGAGTGGCCCTGATGGGCGACACTCAATTTGATTTGCTTGTCATCGTGAGAGTATTTGCAGGCGTTATCCAGCAGGTTGACCAGGACCGTCACCATCGCGTCAGGGTCCGCCTTCACCTCGGGCAGATCGGCGGGGATCTCTGTTTCGAGCCGGCACGAAGCGCTGCTGAACTTGGTCATGACCGCATCGACCGCCGTCTGGGCGATTGTCTCGGGACGCACAGATCGCATCTGGAAGGCCTGTTTGTTTCGTTCCATCCGCGAGAACGTCAGGAAATTGTCGATCAAGCGGCTGAGTCGACCGTTCTCGCTCGAAATTAGTTGGAGATACTCCGTGACCTGTTGTTGGTCTCGGTAGTGGCCTTCCAGAAGCGTGTCGACAAGAACGCGCATGGAGGCCAGGGGGGTCTTCAGTTCGTGCGTGACGGTGGCGATAAAATCGTTCTTGAGCCGGTTGAGCCGGACCTGGCGCCCGATGGACTTGGCCGCCACAACTCCGAAGACGAGGATGAGCATGATGACAAGCGTGCCCGTCCAAGTGTAGGCGGCGATCTGCTCGCCAGCGGCCTTGTCGAGGGCGTCGCCTTCTTTGAAGAACAGTTCGATTTGCCAGTTGGGAAAGTAGGTCCCGATCGGGCCGGCGGCGAAGGGTTCGGCCATTGGCTCGGCCAGTCCGGTGAAAAGCCGGCCGGCCTCGTCGACGACGCGGTAGTCGATGTAGTCATTGCGGAATGCCTCGGCGAAGTCGGACAGTCCCGCGCGGATGGTTCGGTCGGAGAGCAGGGCGAGATAGGTTCGGCGGTCTGATCGGTGGATCAGGCCGTAGGCGGTCTCTTCGCCCAGGGTCAGCGGGACGAGCCGGTCGGGCTGCCAGGTCTCAAAGGCGGCGGTTGTAGGGAATCGCTCGGCCAGGTCGAGCGATTGTGTCTCGGCGGCGATTAGGTCCTCCAATGGGACTCTGTGAGCGCGGCGCATCTGTGCCTGCAGCGCGGGGTTCTCCCGGGCGGTCTCCAACGCTTTCTGGGCGACAAACAGATTCTGATCGGTCATCAAGGATGCCCCGGCTTCGTTCGACTGATAGAGCATAGCCATCAGTCGACCGAATGTCTCTTCGAGCAGGTTGGCGTACTGACCTCGATGACGCACCCAGGTGAGCATGAGCAATCGAGCGTTGGCGATGAGTGAAAGAACCTCTGCGTCCCCGCTCTCGGCCAGGGGGCTGTACGCCGCCTGACGGCAGACCTCCACCGCCTCGTCAATCTGACCCAATTTACCCAGAGACCGGCTTTGTCCGATCACGGCGGCCAAATACCGCCGATCGTAAGCAAACTCGTCTTCCTCTCGGTTGGACTTGGCCAGAGACAGCCCTCGTTTGGCCAGTCGGATCAGACGTCCGGGATCGGCCAGCGCTGCACGGGCATACTGTTCGTAGCGCTGAGCCGCCTGGGCGAAAGCGTGGTCGACGAACTCCAACTGCCACGCGTCGGCGAAAATCGCGGAAGCCTGGTCCATACTGCCGACGTCGGTGGAAAGGAGTGGATAGAGGCGCGCGCCCGAGTTCTCGTAGATCAGCAGTCCGTCGCAACTGTTCTGCCCGGCCGCAACGACGAACTCCTGGTAGGGATGTACCGCCTCATCCTGCCCGAAGCGTCGGCAGCGCCTGGCCCAGTCCTTGTCGACGCTCCGCATGGTCTCGTCGAGCTGGCCCTGGTAGAACGTGATCAGCTTCTGTCGGATCACGAGGTGCTCGTTATCGATCGCCTCGTTCATGAACCAGAGCAAACAGACGGTGGGCAGTATCACCGCCACCAGGAGCAGCAATACCACCCACCGAAACTGACCGTAACCTGTATTGATTTTCTGTTTCAATCGCACCGGCTACCTCATAGCCGTTCCAGAGGTTGCTATTACCGGTTGCCCATCTCGAACAATTGACCGGTCCCGAAGGCGCTGGGATTCTGCCAGGCATCATCCTGACGGGCGTTCCAGGCGATCTTGGAGTCGCGTTCGCCGCCGTCGTCGTCATCGTTGACCTGTACGTCCAGGCCGATGGTCGCGTCGGGGCCCGGTTGGGCGCCGAGTGTAGTCCACGGGAATTTGACCTCCAGGCGGTATCCCGCGTTGGTTTTAGCGAAGGCGTATTCGACGCCGCTCGTTCGGTTGTGTTGTGCCTCGCCCATGGTCGGTGACGCCACGTCCCAACTGAAGAAAAACTGGTAGTCGTTGTTGTCGTATTCCTGGCCCCGATCGTGGTCGGCGTCGATGAAGATCTCGACACCGTCATCCAGCCACTGCTCGTCCGAGTCGTTCTCGAACGCCTCGTCGGTGACATCCACCAGCACGTAGAGATTGTTTTTGTCGTAGAGCGTCATGAACGAGGCGGCCAGGTCGCTATCGGAGGCCGGATTGCCGTAGTAGCTGTTCTTGAGGTCGTAGGATTGGGCGGTTGACCAGCAGTCATCGGTTCTTCCGTCGATTCCCGGGGCCGTGTCAGTCCGAGAGATCGACGCTGGCAGTGCCTGCCGTGCGTGGGCCCGGTTCTCGATCTGTTCCATGGTCTGCTGGATCTGCATGATGGGTTCCACGATCTGGCTGAGAGACGGCAGATCGCTGATGCTCAGGCGAATACCAAGGCTATTCTCTTCCTCGTTTGTCTGGAGTCGGATCGTCGTCTTCTCGCTGGCCTGGACCAACTGCGTCATGGCTCTGCGAATCTGGTTGGCCTGCTCGCCCTCGGGTAGATCCGTGTTGGCGGCGGCTAACTGAGCCACGCCGGCGACGCTGATCATGATGAGTTTGCTGGCCGCACCGGGCTGTGTGCTCAAGGTGTCCTTCAGCACCCCTGTAGCGGCGTCGCCGGCGCGTTGCTTCATGGCTGTGAGAGAGGAGGCGATGAGGTCGGGATTTAGCGACAGGACCGTCGTCTTGTTGGCCGCGTCCATGTAACCGAACAGTTTCTCGTACTTGCCATCGACCACGTCGCTCTCCTCGGCGATCAGATCTGCCGTTCGCAGCACGGTTGTTAACAGTTCGCGGGTCTTCTGCGGGTTGGTGCTGGTGATGGCCAGACCGAACGATTTGGCCAGGAGAGGAATCTCTCCCTCCCACGCCTTGCCCGTCCCCTTCATGGGTGTAGCGAACAGCGTAATCTGATCGATGTTCGTGAACAGGTCGCTGCCGATATCGAGTCCGGTAGCATTCAGTATCTGCTGACCGACGGCATTGGCCTGGACTGTACCGGGCTGGCCCAATCCGAGTGACAGCATCGCTATGGCGTCGGGGGGAATGGCCTGCAGCGCCGCCGTGCTCAAGTCGGGCGTGCGGATCATGTTGTATGCAACGCAGTTGTGACCTTCCTTGAAATTGGCGTTGGCCTCGAGGGTCAGTCCCGTCTTGGTCAGGGACAGCGAGGCGATGATGTCGTCGACATTCTGGAAATCGACGAGCCCGTTGGCCATGTGGAGTTGCTGCGGGATCTCATCGGCCGGCAGGGCCTTCATCAGTCCCTGGTAGGTCTCGTTGACATTGAGCCAGAGCGTCAGGGCGTTTTCCTGCCGGGCCCGCTTGCTGATCCTGGCAAAGGACTTGTTGTCTAATGAAGGAGGGGGCGGAATCCTACCTATTGGCCGAAAAAACGCGTTTCTGGGCCAGTATCGCAGATTGCCCCTGTGCAATAGATGTCATTAAGTGCACTGAAGCGCACTTGGTTTGTCAAAGTAACGGTCAAAGCAAGACGTATTTCCGACATCAGGACACCGCTTTCTGCGCCTGCTTCTGGAGGTCGGCTGGCCAGGGGTAATCCGGCAACCGTTCTATCGCTTCGCGGATCTCAAAATCGGACAGGTGCGTATAGAACCGCCGGCCGACGCCGATCGGCTTGTGGCGCATGATATGGTCAATTACCGCCTCCGACACCCGGGCTCGGACGAGTTCGGTTCGCAGTGTATGCCTGAGGCTGTGAAAGACCAGGTCGCGGCCGTCGTCGTCGACGATGGGCAAGTCCGCTGCGGTCGCGTCGGCCTGGATCATCCTGGCCGTCTTATGCGTCGTCAAATTGAAGACGGGACCTGTGGGGTCCATCCCGGCCAGAAAGCCAGGCAGACGCGAATTCAGGGCCATGGTGATAGGCTGTGCGGCGTCGCGTCGATCTTTGCAGAACTCGGCAGGCAGTCGCACATGCGCTTTGTCCAGATCGAAGGAGGAAGGCGTCAGGTGGCGCAGCTCGTTCACCCGGAAGCCGGTTTCGATCGCCACCAAGTACAAAACCGCTCGCTCCACCCCGGTCAAGCTGTACCTCTTCGATGCGTTCGCCGTCGACCGTATCAGCCGCGTCACTTCGTCGGCACCCAGAGGTCGGCGCGTCTCCTTCTGCGGGACTGTCACCCGGTCAAGGTATTGGACCGGGCTGAATTCGGCCCGGCCGTCCCGGACCACCCATGTGCAGAAGTGCTTGAACGCGGTAATGTAGTTGTTATAGGTCGACAGGGCTACGTCAAGGCCGCCCAGGAAGGTTTCGACTTTCGACTTGGCGATGTCGCCCCAGGCATTGAAACCACAGCCGTCGGCAATAGCGCGGATCCTACCCATTGTACAGGATACGTGAATCGCATTTCGCCGGTAGCCTGATTTCGCCTTGCTGGTCTTCAGCCAGGCTTCGAAGTCGTCCATCCAATCGGATAGCCGCTCGGACTGACAAAGAGCCGTAAACCATGCACGCTCCGCTAGGTCCAGCTTGACCAGCCGCGTCTGTAGGTCTACTGGCAGACCCATGAGCCAGTTCCAGAGACGGTCTTTCGGCATTACCCCGCGCTTGCGACATCGCGCTAGATCCACGAGCATCCGCCCGAATTCCGCGGCAGCGTGCTTGTCTGTGTCACCCGCGAACCGCTGACGCGTGCCATGGTGGTCGCGAAAGTCGATGTACCAGCGCGGCGTCTCCACCATTTCGCCGGTCTTGCGGTCTTTGAACTTCGGTCGGTAGAGGTTCATTTTTCACCTCCTCGCAACCCGAGCTTCTCGACGATCTCGATCAGCTCATTGCAACGGGTGGGTGTGAATTCTACTGGTTCCATAGCGATGTCCCTTCAAAAAGGTGGGCACGGGAGTTAATGACGCCCAATAGCGGCGCGGTCGTCCTTACGGATAGACCTTACCCGTGCCCAGTAGCTTGATTTCGACAGACAGATTCGATGCTATTGATTTCATGCTCGCCATGGTATCGTCGATTACCCGGATATCAAACAATATCCGGAGATCAGATCATGCCGGGCGTCGCACAAACGCCGATCACCGTGAAGACAAAGCGCGTGACCACGGCAACTTGCCATATGCACATCAATATCAGGGTTTTGCCCGTTCATTTTTGTCGTCTCCGGTCTCTGCCGGCAAGCTCGATCACCTTGAAGGTGTGGAGTCGTGATGCCAAGCGCTCGTCGAACATTCGCTCCAAACTCTCGACGCTGAGATTGGACGTTATGAACGTCGGGCGACAATGCTCCATTCGCGTATCGATTAGATGAACGATTTTTTGCAGTCGAAAGTCAGTTGCGACAGCGCCTGATGATGCGCTTGTCCCCAAATCCTCGATCACGAGTAGATCGGACTCGATCAGCGGCCTCAGAATATCCTCTTCGGACCGGGACGACTCCGAACCGTAACAGCTTCGAATTGCCAGCGTTAAGCCTTCAAATGCCACGCGCTCCACACGAATCTCTCCGCGTGTGGCTATGGTGGCTATGATTGTATGCCGGGCGAGGGCCGCCAACGCGTGACTCTTGCCGCTGCCCGCCGGGCCCCAGAGCAGGATCCCTTGCCCCGGCCGGCGCGAAGCCAACACGGCGCGCAACCTGTTCGCGAGCTGGCCCCATCGCGCCTGGCGAAAGACATCGGGAATCGCTCGCTCGATGCGCCGGCGCATGGCGGCCGCGTAGGTCCGACGCCGGGCTCGATCGACAGTGATATGGCGGGACGCTCCTTGCTTGGCTCTCATAAGCTCATCACATGTCGGGCAAATCCGACACTGGCGGTTCACATCGCTGCCGTCGACGATCGCCTGCCGACAATAACGGCATGCGACTTCACACTTCGACGCGTTCGCCGACACTGCTGATCTGCTCTCGGAAACTGGCTCGGCGTTGCGGTCGTTGATACTGTCGCTGTGTCCTCTTGACATTTGCGTCCCTTTCTGCCCGCCCGAGCCAATTCGCGAGAAAACGGGCGTGGTTCTTCTTGCGACGTGTGGGGTTTGCATCATACCAGGCTTCGGCCCGGCGGATCTCGACACCGACATCGACATCGGGATAGGCCTCCGCCCAGTCCCGTCTTCGACTGTCCGTGACTCCGACGAATCGCCCCGACTCTTGATCGAATACGATGTTGCTCTTAACAGAAGAACTTTCTAGGTGTGTTCCCTGTATAGTGTTAGAGGGGACCCCCGTTCCGCCTTTTTGTGCGTCTCCGTTCCCCTTTTCTTCATCTAATAGCGGAATCTCCGTTCCGCCTTTCTCGTCTTGAATAGAGGAACCGCTATTCCGCCTTTTGGGGCACCGAATAATGTACTTGCAGGGACGGCCACGGCCAGGTGTATCCGGCAATTCGATCGCCAGCCAGCCCTTGCTTTGGAGTCGCTTCGTAAGGTTTCGGACGGCCCGCACTGTTAGCCCGAGGTCACGTGCGATGAGCGCCTGCGAAGGCCAGGCGTGACCATTTCCACCTTGCCGCCATGCGAGGTATACCCACACCCGGTATTCGGCCGGGCTGAGATCACGAGCCAATAGTGCACGCACCCATAGAGGCTGGTCATTCATGACTGGCCCCCTTCCCGCCGTAGCCATTCGGTTCGCGGAATCGGCCGTCCAGCCGCCTTGCTCGCAGCCCACCACTCGCGGATCTCACGGGCGTCCCATCTCCGGCAGCGCGGCCCCAGGGCCAACGGCATGGGCCCCAATGTTCCCGTCGAGTGCCAGGAATATAGCTGCCGAGTCGAAATCGACAACATCCCAGCGAGATCTTTCGCTGATAAGGCCAGTCGGTCGTCGCCCATCATGACACCGTCCTCCGCCGCGAGGCCTTCTCGTCATGGTGCTCGGCCCGCAGCACCTCCTCGAGGGCCCGCTCGGCTTCGATATATCGGCCCGCAGCTCGGATGATGTCCCGCGACGCCATTGATGCTTTGCGTTTTGCCGTTTGTTTATCCATGGCGGCGATCCTGCCAGCGGGAAACAGTACTTCTGGTCCTTGGCGCAGACCCTTGATGATGTTGCGCACGTACCGGCCGTCAAATCCGCACATGCGCTTCATTTGTTGATCTCCTTTCCTGACCGTTTGGACTTCTCGCGCAAAGCGTCGAGAACTTGCTGGACGTCAAATCGTAAGACCCTTGCTGTGGGGCGCAGGCAAGGGATGTGTCCCTGATTTGCCCACGAGCAGACAGTCGCTGGAGTGACTCCCAGGACGGCACCAAGTTCCGCAGGGCTAACAAGTCGCCTTGTACTTTCGCTGTTCATATAGTTCGAATGTACGTTGGCAGAGATGTGGGGTCAAAGGGGCGGTTTTGCTTGGACGCGGTTGGTCGCGCTTTCGGCGTGAATTAGTCGCGCTTGGTGTCGCTCTCCTCGGTGTATAGCTCTTTCAAGGCAGGAAGCTGGGGCAGCATGTTGCGGTACTGCGGCCATTTCATCCGGAGCATTTTCGGTGAATACCGCTTGGTTTGACCGCTTCTCCATTGTCCCTGGACCTTTGGCAATTGAAGCCTCTTCGTCCGTGAGGCCTTCTGTAAAGTGAGAGTAAGACTATTGAGACGTTGCGGCGTGACCTCTTCACAACACTCTTCCATGAACTCCCTTACGCTCATGGCTCTCCTCGGCAGATTCGATGGTGGACTCGGAGGATCGGATCTTGCCTTATCAGGATCTGTATTGGCTCTGGCATCTCGTGTCGCGCGGTGGCCTTTCTGCTTCTTCACATCCCGCTCACTCCGCCCCCCTACGGTGACCGCGGAACCGTTTGGGGTCGCGGGGGCGCTACGCTCTATGAGCTCTGCGCAAGCGAGCGCAGACGATTGCCAGATATCTTCCACTTCGATTATTCGGGATAGGGGCTCTTTCCCGCCGAAGATGGCCTCCACTTCTTCCGGCGGGTGCTTCCAGCCTGGATTCTCTAGGCAGGCAACGGTGAGGAGCCATCTGTGCACTCGATCGTTGCGAGAGAGCAGCCTCTCGCGCATCTGCCGGGCAAGTCCAAAACCGTGTCTTCTCAGCACATCACCAGCCTTTCTCGCAAGTCTCTGGAACTCATCCCATGCCACAGAGCAATCCCATTCATGGGGATGCCTTCGAAAGATCCAGTGCATTGACGCCCATCCCGATACTGTACGCTCCTCAGCAATATCACGCCATCGTAGGCACATAGCTTCATTGTCGTCATAGTGCTGGATCGCAAGTAGCGGCATTGTCGGCCTGGGAGTGCCTTCTCGCCACGTGAGCCAGTAGTGCGTAAGCCCAGGGTAACGATTTGCACCGATCTCAAAACGTCGCTGCAGAGTTCTCAGCACCTCAGCTCCACCGGTGTCGTCCCAACCTCGATCTTCTGAAGCAACGCTATTGTCCCCAGTCTTTCCGTTCTGCCCATTCTGCAGCCCGGGCGTGCGCAGCGGCGGAGTCGCATCGGTGTGTTGCTCAGACGGATTGAGCCGGTTAAGGAACTCTGTTGTCTCGGCGAGAAGATCCAGACAATCCTTGCGTTCATAAGAGGCGATATCCTCCAATGCGGTCATAACCGCAAGCAGGTGGCCGCGAATGCGGACGAATGTCCTCTCTGACAAGTGAGGATGATCACAGTCCGTCAGTAGGCTGATTCCGCCGGCAATCCATTTCGCATGAAGCGTAACGAGGGGGGTGGCAATACCAAGTACTCTGACCAAGTTGTGAAGGGTATGCAGTTCGTCTGCGATGTTCCCCAAGTCGCTTGGGGGATTCTCTGAATCGAAGCGGTTGTCGTAAAGGGATTCCCCAAATTGCTCAAGCTTGCCCGCTTCCTGCACTCGATCCACATCAGGCCTGAAGAGAATCTGATCGTCCCGCAGGTGGTAGAGGTGCTCCTGCAGCAGCTCGAGAGAGTCCGGCATGACCGATTCGTATTCATCTGCGTCAGGCAACGACCACAGACGCCCCGCGACCGTGTCTATCTCTTCGATCAGATTGATGAGGATCATCTGATGTGATACTGGCCGGCACTTGGTACGTAGTGCGGAAGCAATCAATAGAACTTGCCGTCCGATTTCGCCTAGTGCCTTGCCCGTGAGGTCAGACCGTAACCATTCGTGCTGCATTGTCACACCTACTTTTTAGTCCCAGGCAGTGGCAGCAGGGAAGTAGGTGAAAACCCACTGCCACTGTCTGAGCCGCTCGTTAATACGGGGTCGCGACCCCCGCTGGGATCAGTTTAAGCCTATCGGCCGGGTGGGTCAACTGCGTCGCATTCTAAGCGGGTCATCTTACACGGATTTACAGGAAATTCCCGGTTGTTGGCAGTTGGGGCACATGTTGATGAGTGCACTCTGTGGCCCTATTCTGGGTCCAGGGGATCTCTCGCTTCAGTATTTTGCGGTTTTCGCCATTGGCGGGATATCGTTGAAATCCGGGGTCAAACGCGTGGACATGTAACATCGCAAAAAAAATCCATAAGCGGCCGGACCTTGCCCTCCGCCGAACCGCAAGGGGGGTACCCCTAGGAAGGACCCGTGAGGTGCTTTCGATTGGCGCGGATACTACCGGCAAAGGCGACTGCCCTGTGCTTCCAGAGTAGATCCGGGATGACTGGGCCAGGAGAGTTTTGGCGTGTCATGCCACAAAGGCGGGTAGCATCAACTACTGGAAAAGTGGGGGCTGAAGAATCGCTGTTTTCTTCTGTTCAACAGTTCTGTAAGCGGGTCTGCCTCTTCGGCCGGCTGGACGTGCAGCCGTGCCCGTGAAGATGGACTCAGGCCAAATTCAGCGGCTATCCGTAGGAGGTTCTGATACGCTCTGTTCTTGATGCCGACAAGCGGGTGTTGGATCAGGTTTCCCTTTGTCGTGACCACCGTGCAATCATCCAGCGTCTTCAGCTTCCGGCAGACTCCGACGTAGGTCTTCCACTCCTGGCAGTACAAACTGAACAATGAGCGGTCCCATTCCGTCAGCAAGCCTTGCTCGGCCAAGAGCGGCCCCAGTCGCTCCCATTCGCGTCTCGCCTCCCCCGTAAGCCATTTCGGCCGGTCTGGCAGCCTGGCCGTAGGCGTGGGTTCAGAGTCCCGAGATCCATGTCGATCGCGCCGGTAGCTGCCCCGAAGCTTCAGTTGTGCCGTTGGTGTCGGCTTGCGCCCCGATCGGCCTTTTACCCCTGCCATGCCCTGATACTCCCTATTCATTTTTCGCCAAAAAAAACATGCGGCTAGGCGTACGGTCTATTGGGCGACTATCTTCCATGATTTTCGCCCCCCCCTCCTACTGTCTGATTCTTCACGACCACGGCGGTTGACGTTCTTCAAAACAGCATCATGCGTCACTTTTGATTATATGTTCATGTCACCACACATACAACGCTCTTCTCCCGGCAGAAAAGCCTCGTACGCATGGTTAAACGAACAGATATTTGAAAGTAACGTGTGATACTGACCTGAAGAGCACCAATCGCCAGGATCGTAAAGGGCCAGACAATGGGGCAGGTGCGCAGTCTCGGATATCGTTCGCCATCATCGCCGCCTCTCCCGCCGTCCCGAGGATCTTTCGTTTCTCCCGTTGTATCGAAACCGTCAGGCGCAGTCGCCGCCAAATCCTCCACTCCAACCCACCACCAATCTCCCGCACGACACTACTACCGACATCACTCCCGAAGAGGCATTGTTACAGTTGACACATCCTCTGGCGTCGATACAGTAAAGGCGTTGCTGGCATCGCGCAAGGTCGGCATTGGGAAGGGTGATGCCAATGGATTCTACTGGTGGGTGAGTTCGCCGGGGATTGCTATGGGTATCTGGAATTGGCTGAGATTGAGGACCAGGAGAAGCAACGGCTTGGCCCAGCATGTGCCCACGCCTCGTGTCGAACCGCTCGAGCCTCGAGTACTCTTGAGTGCCGATCCTGTGGGGATCGAATCCGTACTACCGCCCGATCCTGGCGTCCCTGAAAGCGCTGTCGTAGTTGACTTGGAGAGTAAGGGGGTTCCTGCCGATGCCGGGGATGCTGCACCCGTTCTGCCAGATATGGAACTGGTCGATCCAGACCTGAATGAATTGGGAGGGCAGGTCTTCTATCTCGATTTCGACGGTGCGGAGGATGTCACCTACAGCGGCCCTGTGGAGGTTGGGCCATTCGACATTCCTGCGTTTGTGGCTCCAGGACAGTTATCCGGCCAGGAGGAGGTCATCATTGCTGACGTCATGAATGATCTGGACCAGACCTTTGTCGGCTCTGGAGTCATCTTCACCACCGACCGATCTGTCGATGGTTCGGCCTATTCAACCGTCTATGTCGGGGGAAGTGATTGGGCATTTGCCGAGTACGGTTCTTTTCTTGGATTGGTCGAGGCGGTGGACGTGAGGAATCAAGATCGCGACGATCAAGCACTGGACTTCTCGCGGAATATCGGTTGTGCTGGATTTAATCAAGCGTCTTACATTTTGGAATTGACCTCTGCGATCGCCCACGAGGCCGGCCATTTGCTGGGGTATGCGCACGCTGAGCCAATGACTGGTACTCCATCTGTCTCCGCGAGCGGGGCCAACGCCGAAGGACCGCTGAGAGATGTCGCGCAGTTTGCGGGTCCGGACGATGGCGAATCGGCTGCCGACAATGGGCCGGTGCATCAATGGTTGACGTACAACGCCTTCCTGTTCTACGACTCTCAGTTTGCCGGTTCTGAGCTGGCCGATTTCATTGGTGATTGGACCGACTACGGGAGCAGGCATCACAGAACGAATGGTGACGACAATGATGTCATCGAAGGGGCCTTTGACGAGGATGTGAGTGAGCCGATCACCTACATCTTCGATGATGGGTTTCACTGGGACATTGTGCGTCAGAACCCTCTGGGGCAGGACATTCCATACTACCGGCATTTCGCAGCGGGTGGCGATGGCGACGAGATCTACGACGGTTGGCAGGGGTATGCCTCGGCCGTGACGCAGGCGGGCGACTACTGGGACGATTATGTACTGGCCAACTACCCGACCGACGTGGCCCTGTCCTACTACTACCTGGGGCATGTGGTTCACCTGCTCGAGGACATGAGCGTACCAGCCCACGTCCACAACGATGATCATCCGATCAGGGACGCATATGAGTACACAATGGGTGAACGCTCCAACTACCTGCTGTGGGGATATGGTGATGGCATGCGAGGCGCGCCAACAGGCGATATCGGGGCGCCATCAGATCTCGTCTCTCTCTTCCGGGAGACCATAGACTACACTGAGGAGTATGACAGCAACGACGAAGAGGGTGACGATGAACTTGGCATTCCAAATACCGGACGGCATCGACCCGATCTCGTATCGCGCTCCGGTGGGTTCACAGGGGACGGCGCGAATCTCGATCTCTCCAGCTACAACGAAATGACCATCCTGGCCGATGACTTGATGCCATGGGCGATGGAGCAGGTCGCCGCACTGTTTCGCCTGTTCTACAACTACATCGATACGACAGCGCCGGTAGTGAGTTTCTTGACATCCTTCGGCTCCAGTGAAGAGAACGCTATTCTCAAGCCGAGTCAATTCCATATTGCCGCTCTCGCGCAGGATGATATCAGTGGTTGTGAGGTCAATGGTTTTGAATTCACCATTGAGCGCGAAGATGGGACTTCCTGGGAACCGATTGCGATAGGCCCTAACTCCGGGCAGTTCAAGTTCAGCACCGACGCGGATGGTCTCTACAGGATATCGGTTGGAGTGCAGGATGCTGCGGGCAACGTCGGCAGGAGTGAGACGAAGTACTTCTACGTGGATCAGGCCCGCCGTCTGGCGGAAGTTTACCGGTTCTGGTCGCCTGTGAACTCCCGGCATTTCTATACGATCAATGAGGCCGAGCGGGACAAGCTCATCAACAACTATGCCCATGTCTGGACCTATGAGGGCATGGCCTACTATGCCTTTACGGCCGACACCGAGCCCGACGTCGCATCGGTCTATAGGTTCTGGTCTCCTACGCTGGGTTCGCACTTCTACACGATTGACGAGGCCGAGCGGGACAAGCTCATCAACAACTATGCCCATGTCTGGACTTACGAGGGCATCGCGTTCTATGCGTATTCCGAAGGCTCCCAGCCCGCCAGCACAAGTGCCGCCTACCGGTTCTGGTCTCCTCAGTTGGGTTCTCACTTCTTTACAATGAGCCAGGTCGAACGAGATAAGCTTCTGAACCTCTACTCCCACGTCTGGACCTACGAAGGCATCTGCTGGTACGCGTATATGGCCTGAATTCGCTAAGGCCCGGACGTCGACATCGCTCGTTACCCGTTCCACACCTGGGACCACGCATCTGCATAAGGCTCTAACCGAAACCCCCTCATTCTGCCGATATTTCAAGTATGCGACATGGAGGTCGGCACAAAGAAGATAGGAGCACAGGGCAGCCCTGGCTGTGTGGTACGTTTCTTCGCCTTTGGATTGCTGGAAAGATACAGTGCCTTTGCACTGTGCCGTGTCTGTGCAACACTAGGGGTTGTCATTATCGGGCCTTGTGCATTTCCTGCCTTCCGCTTTCGGCACGTCATATGACTTTCGAAGGTTGGCCCGTCCTCTTACTCAAAATGCTCGATAGTATTCGAGTTCCCAGGAGGCTCAAGATATGATCAAGATACTGGATAGGAAGCTCCTTCTTGCGGCCGCCTTTTTGGTGGATTTTTTTGTGCCCCAAGTGGGCTATTCGCAGAGTGCGATCCGGGCCATCACGCGGCCCAGTGCCGACATTACCCTGTCCTTCGTGCAGCCGGGACGAATGGCGGGGATTCGCTTTGTGGAGGGTGACAAGGTAAAAGTCGGGCAGGTGCTGGCTCTGTTGGATGATGCCGCCGAACAAGTCCAACTCGCCCAACTCAGGGCCCAGGGTGAGGACCGTACGCAGATTCGGGCAAGCGAGGCATCCTTGGCGCAGAAGAAGGTCGATCTGGAGAAACTGGAAATAGCCGCTGCCCGAGATGCCGCCACGCAACTGGAGGTCCAACACGCGCGCCTGGATGTCCAGATCGCGGAGTTGTCTTTGGCGCTGGCCAAGCTGGAACATGAGCAGGCGATAAGAAAATACGAGGAGCAGAGGATCCGCGTTGACAACATGCGGTTGACGAGCCCGATTGAGGGCCGGATCGAAAAGATCCACGTGGAGGTGGGAGAATCAGTCAATGCATTGGAGGAGTCAGTCCAGGTCGTACAGATCGATCCCCTGTGGATCGATGTTCCCGTCCCGGCGGCTGACGCGATTGGCCTCGAGCGGGAAGCGGTCGCAAGAGTAGCGTTCCCCGGATCCGATGGGGCATCTGTTGCTGAAGGCAAGATCATCTTCGTCGGCGCGGTCATTGACGCCGCCAGCGCGACACTGAGGGTGAAGGTGGAAGTGCCGAACATGGCCAGGAGACCGGCGGGCGAGCACGTGTTAGTGACTTTCTGAGCAGGTGACGGCTCAATCGGAGTTTGACTGAATGAGTTCACATCAAACAACAGAAACGCAGGATATCGAGAGTCGCCCGGCTGATTTGAGATACCGCTTCTGGCGATCTTCAGCATGGGCTTGTCTAGTTGTCCTTCCCTTCGTGCTGACAAGTTGCGTCTCAGACCAGGTCGACGACGATTCTCTCGTGGCTTCATATCAAGAGACGCTGGTCAGCGAGGATGCGCCGCAGCGGACCGACAATGTAGGTGCAGATGCATCGGAGCCTCTGGGATTGCTCACGCCTGTTTCCCCGGCACCTGAAGTTACCCCAGAACTCGATATTGTTGTTGACCCTAACGCGGGAGGGAAAGTAACTCAATTGACGGTCGAACAGGCGATTTTCAGAGCCCTAGCGAGAAGCCCTGAGATTCGTGTCGTCAGTTTCGACCCGGCGATTGCCAGGCAGGAGTTGACCAAAGCGACAGCCGAATTCGACCCAACCGTATTTACTCGTCTGAACTATGAAGATGAGGACAATCCTGAGAACAGCATCTTTACGCCGGGGCAATCGGAGACCACCCTGTTCGAATCTGGCCTGAAACAGAGACTCAGCACAGGGGCCGAGTGGTCGACCAGCTATATGCTGACCCGTGTATGGGACAACATGGCGGGAAGGACACTGCCCACTCGGTACGAGCCGGTACTGGCCTTTCAATTGAGGCAACCGCTTCTGCGGGATGCGGGGGAGAAGGTCAATCTCGCGGGTGTGAATATTGCCCGGCTCAATCACCGCATCGCGCTGCTCGGTTTTCGCAGGAAAGCTGAGGAGGTCTCGACGGAAGTGATTCGGGCTTATTGGCAGCTCTTGCAGGCCCGGCGCGATCTGGACATCCAACGGCGGCTTGTCGAACAGACAGAGGAGACCGTGAACAAGGTCGAGGGACGCAGGGGTATCGATGCAACAGGAGTTCAGGTCCACCAGGCCAAATCGTACGCCAAGTCAAGGCAGGCCGTCCTGCTGAGACTTGAGAAGAGAGTGCAGGATGCGCAGGATGTTCTCATACGGTTCATGGCAACCTCTAGGATCCACCTCGCCAGCGAGATCGAGATAGTACCTGTCACCGCTCCGGGGGCAACGGAGAGCGATATCGAGAATCCGGTTGCCATTCGTCAGGCAATGGAACTGGCGATGGGACACAACCCGGTGATTCAGCATGCCAAGGCCGCTGTCGAGATTGCCGACATCAACGTTCGCGTGGCGAAGCACCAGAGAATGCCTCGCCTGGATTTGGTGACGTCGGCCAGTACCCAAGGTTTGTCGAGGGAGCCAGAAGATGCCAGTGGCCAGCTTGGCAGTGACTACACCAGCTATGCGGCAGGTCTCGTATTTGAGTTTACGCTTGGCGGCCGACAGAGACATGCGGAACTGATCAAGAGGCGCCTGGAACGCCGTAAAGCGACCGCCGTTCTTCACAACGTAGCGGATCAGGTGGCGGTTCAGGTCAAAGAACGCGTTCGCAAGGTCCAGACCAACCTTGCAGAAATCAAGGTTCAGAGAGAGGCGGTCGAGGAGGGCAGGGTGTACTTGCGGGCTCTGCAGGACTCCGAGATGATACGGGAGCGACTAACGGCTGAGTTCCTTCTCGTCAAGCTCCAGGCCCAGGAGACCTTGGCTCACGCCGAACGAGCAGAGAGCGGGGCCTTGGTGGAGTTCAACATTGCCCAGGCTGAACTGGCTCAAGCTACCGGGACGGTCTTCGATCTACACCGGATCGAGACATCATTGTCTTCGATCATCGCGGTTGAGGAGGAGTCGGAACAGAATCCTGATGACCAGACGAGTGATGAACCCAGGAGTGAATACCCAGGCTACCTCTGGCCACTCCCCGGGGAAGGTCGGATCTTCTAGGCGACAGCCTGTCCTTTAGATTCCCGTTGAAAGGTTTGGATCGGATGGGCAACTGCAATTGCACTAGCTAGCGTCCAGCAAAGCCCAGGTTCTCTTCAAGCCAGTGATCCGCTCTCATGACGCTCTTGCGTTGTTGCAGGGCGAGTCGCTCGGCGCGAAGTTGTGCCAGCCGGAACGCAGCTCTTGTTAGCCGAGATGAGACATCACCAGAGGCCTTGGCGTGTCGGTTTCGCAAGTACTTAGTCATGCGTGAAGCGTATCGGGAGACAAACTCATCCTCCAGTGACACAATGGCCTGGGCACTTCCAGGGTCGCCCTGACGGGCGCAGCGGCCGAAGAGCTGACGGTCAATGCGCCCCGATTCGTTGCGCTCGGCTGCAATGACGTGCAGCCCTCCCAGTTCGGCGACGCCACGCCCTAGCTTTATGTCAGTGCCTCGTCCGGCCATGTTGGTGGCGACCGTGATTTTTCCCGGCTGACCCGCGGCGGCGACGATCTGGGCTTCTTCGCGATGACGAACCGCGTTTAGAACCTGGTGGTCCAAATGCTGTTCTTCCAATAATCCACTGATGTATTCGCTGTCACGAACGCTGCGCGTCCCGACCAGCACGGGACGTCCGGTTGTGTGGACTCGCTGGATCTCCTCGATAAGACGCTGCCATTTGGTCGTGTTGTGCGGGAACACGAGATCGGGCAACACCTTTCGGGCACAGGGTCGGTTGGTCGGGATGACCACGACGGGCAGATTGTACATCTGCCAGAACTCTGCTGCCGCCTCTTGTGCCGTTCCCGTCATGCCAGCCAGATGTTCGTATTGTCTGAGGAATCGCTGGAAACTGATTCGGGCGTAGGTGTCTTTCCAGGCCGTTATCTCCAATCCCTCCTTGGCCTCGATGGCCTGGTGCAAGCCGTCGCGCCAGCTGCGATCGGGCATCACCCGACCGGTGAAGTCGTCGACAATGACCACTTTGCCGTCACTTATGACATATTGCTTGTCCTTCAAATAGAGATCTTTGGCGATCAGAGCCTTAGTGGCAAGCTCTTCCCGGCGCCGGGCGCCTTGCCAGATTCCCGGCAACGATGAGGTCAGGGCCGCCAGATGGTCGCGGCCTCGATCGGTCAACTCGACCTCGCGGTAGCGTGGGTTGATCGAATAGTCTTCCGGGGACGTGAGATTCGCGACCGCTTGGGCGGCGTGACGAAAAGCCTCGCTTTGTTCGGGATTCGGGGCCGGACCGGAGATGATCAAGGGGGTCACTGCCTCGTCCACAAGAACCGAATCTGCCTCATCAACAATGGCAAAGCTCAATCCTCGCTGGACCAGACGATCAAGCGGTGTACGGCCGCCTCCCCCGATCTTCGCCAACAGAGCAGAACTCAAACCTTGCAGGTATCCCAGGAGCAGTTTGTCACGGAGGAAGTCGGCGGTCACTTCCTTGTTGGTACAGTAGGTAATGTCTGCCAGATAGGCTTCGCGCCTGGCTTCGGGCGGCATTCCTTGCTCGATATGAGCAACGTGGAGTCCACAACGCTTGTAGATACGACCCATCCATTCGGCATCCCGCTTGGCCAAATAGTCATTGACAGTGATAATGTGGCAACCGCGTCCTCGCCAGCCAGCGACGGTGGCTGGCATAGTCGCGGTCAGAGTCTTACCCTCTCCGGTCGCCATCTCGACCACGCAGCCACGGGCCAGGGCCAGGCCGCCGGCGACCTGAACGAGAAATGGCCTCTCGCCGATCTGCCGGTCAGCCACCTCTCGGATCAGGGCGAAGGCGCGTTCCAGATCGTCGGCCCGGTCTCTATGCAGACGAAAGATGCGTCTCAGTTCGAGGACCTCTTCGCGAAGCTTGGCGTCCGTGACTTCGGCATACTTCTTTTCCAGCGACAAGACCCGTTCGGCCTGTTGCATTAGCCTTGATCGACGCGGGATCAAGCGACTCACCACGCCGGCTCCCGCGTGCCAGACGGCGTCCGCCCCGCGCGGAAGCGGTTTGTCCTGCATGCCGCAATCGAGCATGCGCCACGTTGCGCTCGCTATTGTGGTCATCCTATATGTGGAACCTTTGCTGGAATAGTCTCCGGGCCGATTGCCACCATTGGGCCAGGAGCGGCTTGTCCTGCATGCGAACGCGCGCCACGACCCGTTGGCCCGTCAGTAGGGTCGCAAAGTTCGGGCTCGTGGGCTTGATACGGATCTCGAAGAAACGTTCGGCGGTGGTTCTGTCCTGAGGAGTCTGAGAGCGCGTAGGCATTGCCCCCCCGGCGGCATAGCCCAGGGCTTCGGAAGGAAGCACATCATGGCCGGCCGGGAATATCTGGTCGATCTTGCCCTCAAAGGTTGTTTCGGGTCGACCCTTGACTCTCATCTCAAGTGTTTCCTCGGTTTGTTCGAACAGCATCGCCGCCACATCCTGACCGGCCGTGGCCCGGACGATCAGATCGTCGAGGCTGCCGACAAAACCGATGGTCTCACCACGTCGAAGGTAAGTCCCCTGGGTGTGTTCAATCTCCGGGGCTACCCAGACGCCTTCGAAAGGCGCCTTCAGATGCAACCCGGCCAGTTCGGCTTCCACACGTTGGATCTTCTCCTGCAACGCGCCGATTTGCTCCTGGATGATTTGGGCGGCAGCAGGCTCCTGCAATTCGGCCAAGCGCAGGCGCGCCTCCAGGGCACGACGTTCGGCCAGCATGCCGTTGTTCTCGGCCTGAAGCTCGGGATTGATCGCCTCAAGCAGCGGTGAACTGTCGGGCGAGACCACGGCCTGAGATGGCAAGAAACTGGTGACGAAGCCGCCAGCTTCAGTGTGAATAAGTGCAAATTGTGCAGGTTCTACAATGCCCTCAATGCGGTAGTAGTCGGGCATGCGGATGAGGCCCAAAAGCACTGCACCGATGGCGATCCCTCCGACCGTTGACGCAACGGCACGGTTACGGGTCCGGGAGAGCTCTGGGCCTGTGGCGAGGTATTTTACGAATTTGCCCAACGGGACCACGAGCCAACCGACAACGGCGGCCAGGGCGAACAGGGGCACGAGGATGAAAAGCTCTTCGGGTAGCCGATTGTTCAAGAACAGAAGGATTCTGACGCTGATGAAGACGCGATAGGCCGTCGACGCGATGCCAAAGAAGACAAACCACAGGCGCTCGCCCAGAGAGAATGCGGGATTGTGGGCTTTCTGAATACCCCAAACGTACCGCTTGACGAGGTAGTAGATGTAGTTCTTCGACCGCTGCGCCAGGTTGGGGATTTCCACGAGGTCAGAGAGGACGTAGTAGGCGTCGAATCGCAGCAGCGGATTCCCGTTGAACAGCAGGGTCGAGACGCTGGCAACGAAGATGACGTTGTAAGCGATGATATGAGCGGTGCCGGTGGACGTCTGGGCCCAGACAATGGCGGCGATTGATGCGGCCGCCAGTTCTGCCATAACGCCGGACATCCCTACAATGGCCCGCTGCCATTTCCCGCGAAACGCCCATGCGCTGGAGGCATCGACATACGGCAGGGGAAAGAAGACCAGGAACATCACGCCCATAGTGTGCACTTCACCGGCGCTTCGATTGAGCTGCCCGAATTTCTTGCAGGCAAAGGCATGGCTGAATTCATGAAAAATCTTGATGATAACGAAGCTCGAGTAGAGCAGGACCAGGTTGCTCGGCGCCAATACGTCGGCGCTCTGGGCGACCAGTTCCTTGAAATTTCCCAGCACAAAGTACAGACCCGTCGATAGCAGCGCGAGCCAGAGCAGAAAACCGAGCCCTGTGTACATGCGACCGACGATGGCCACCCAGTGGTTCAGAAAGGAATCGGGATCGATCAGGGGGATGCGAATGAAGAGCAGGTTCGTCAGATAGCCCAACACTTCCTGTCTGACGCGGCGACGATAGCGGTTAAACAACCCTTCCACATCCGGCGGCAAATCTGCGTATAGAAGGTTCATGCCATGCAACTGACCGAGCAATTGTATGACTTCGCCCTGGGTCGGAGCGCTATCGCCGAGCAATTCGTTGCATAGCTGCCACGCCTGGCCGACTGTCCGTCGGCCGTTCAGGGAGCCTAAGAAACGGTAAGTGTGTTGATCGATGCGGGCGAACTGATTGTTGGCGGGGTTTTCCAGAACATACCACAACCGGTCCCGGAAATGCTGGCGACGCACCTTGACACCGGACAGCAGACGCGGTCGCAGGTTGACCACGCGATACCAGGCTTCATGAAATGTGGGTCGATCAGCCGACATCGAAAAGGATGCTCCCTAGATCCAAAGCTTCATTCGTATCCAGTTAATGACCTTGCGGCTCCAGATCCATGCGTAGCGTTTCTTCTCGATCGTGATCTTGGCTACCCCCTCCATCCCGGGACGCATCCAGGGCCGAGTTTCCAAAAGGCGGACGCGCACCTTGAATACGTTACGGTTGTTGACCACTTCGGCGGCCGGATTGACGCGTTCAACGATGAATCGGAGGCGCTGGCCGGGGAAGGAGGCCGTAGCCAGACGACCTTGCTGGCCCATCTTGACCTCAGAGATCTCGTCTTCGGGGACCTGAAGCTCCGCTCGCAGGGAATCAAGCGGGGCAATCTCAAAGAGGACCTTGCCGGTCTCCACGGGAGCACCGATCTGACGCTTCAGGTCGCCAATCACGAGCGTACCGGTCATGGGCGAGAGGATATGTGCCTGTTCGATCCGATAGGTATACAGGTCGATTAGCGCCTGCGTCTTGTCGGCGCTGGCCTGAGCAATCTGGGCCTCGGCGGTCTTGCCATCGCGCATGGCCGCATCGACCTGTGTGCGATATCCCGCCTGTTCGGCCCGAGTCGAGGCCAGCTGTAGTCGCAGTTCCGCCGTGTCCAGTTCGGCCAGCGGTGTTTGGCCTTCGATGACTTGATCGCCGACCTCGACGACGACGTTCTTGATATAGCTGTCGAAGGGCGCCGTAATCTTGTACTGAGAGACCGCTTCCAGCATGAACGGCGCTTTCACACGATACCATCCCTTGGCAAAGACCAAGAAGACGGCTAGGCCAAAGACAAGGACCGCTGCGAGTTTGACCCATGTGTGTTCCGCTCCCATCACGGTGGCCAGCCCCCGTTCAATGCCAGCGGCTGCCCGGGCACCGACCCACCGATCGTAGTGACGAAGGTTCATCAGACGAGGCGTACAGAGATCGCAGGTCAGGCGGATGGCCTCGACCTCCTCAGGCGCAAAGGGATTGTCTGCTGGCCTTTCAAGCGTAACGACTGCCTTTGGCTCACCCTCGTGGCGCAATGGCAGGGTCAGCAGGGCCTCCTGACTGTGTTGGGATGAGAATTCCTCTGCGGCTCGATTGACGCACGTCGCCTCGTCAGACGCGGGGAAGACGATCTCGGAATCCTGATCGAGACACTCCTCCATAGCTGTCTCGATATCTTGGACCAGACGCATCTTGCGACTGAAATGTTCGGTGTGGCTGATGGCCTTGACCCGAACGTACCGGCCCTTGAGAAAGCCGAGACTGACGCGCTCGCACTTCCATTGGGCCGCCAGTTCGTTGCAGACCGCCATGGCGACACTCGTAAAGCGGTTCAGGCGATTGGCAGCCGAGAGCGTCTCCATCGCCTGGTGCAGTTTCTTCAGGCTATCCTCTTTACGGTGTTGCGAAAGGTGGTGGTGGGTCAGGCTCACTAGGCCGGCTGTGAGTTGGAGGAGCTGGGCGGCTGACTCGAGCGCGGTCTTGTTCGTCGCCTTGAGCAGGAATGTTTCCAGGACCCGGCCTTGGGTCTGCATATCGAGCGGAAGAAGGATGATATGGGTTCGATCGCTGCCTTGTAGCGGTATGACAAGGGGCGCGTTCGAGGAAAGGACCCTCTTGCCTGCATTGGCGCAATGCTGGAGCCAGTCCGAAGCCTCCTCCCCATCCTGCGATTGGGGATGAAGAGCCACTGTGCTGAAACTCTCGTCGCCGTTGGGTAGGAGTACAGCGCCTCGCTCGGCCCGGCTGCACTGACATTGTATCGTCAGCAGACTTGACAGAAACTCCGTCGAGACGGCACGCGAATGATGTGGTTGGCCTTTGTTCTTGGCACTTGGCGATCCTTCCGGCATCACAGGGGTATCCGCCGGCGAAGGATGTTCCTCTCCCATGCGCTGTATACTCCAACCAAAACAGGATCAAGCGTAACTCACCATTATCCCAACAAGATTGTGGCTATTATAAGGTATCGTGTCAACAAAGTCCTAAAGAGAAAAGACCTACCGGGATAGTCTTGTATTCCCGTGGGGATGCTGAGGCGGGTGGTCGCAGTGCAGTGTGATAGCGGCATACGCCAAGAGAGAAGAGTCTCTCGAATCCTATCGATGTTACGTCCAATGGAGAAAACGGACGAATCCCCTGGAAAATACGTAGTTTTCCGTATAGACTCGTGGCACATACAGCTGTTATGCTACAGGTGTATCGTTCCTCGGGAGCGAGTACAAGAGAGAGTGAAGAGATAACCCTTGGCTGATCCTTGAGGCATTGTCTTCAGTTGAGCGACTGGCGCTGAGCCGGAAGGTACGCTGCTTTAGAGTGGCCATCGCGTTCGATTCCGAAAGGGAGTCAACTTCGGATGAACATCTGGAAGCTATTGCGGGGCAAAAAGGGAGAGACACGGAGGGCTTCGCGAGAGGTTCGTCCTGCCCTTGAACAGCTCGAGCCCCGGCTCCTTCTCAACGCCGATTTCGCAGGGATCGAACCGATCCTCGCCCCGGATGCCCCCTCCAGCGAGCACGCGATCTACGTTGATCTGGATGAGGAGCAGGCGGGCGTTCAGCAGAACTTGCCGACTGTTGCGGCCGATCCTGATCAACTCGCAGTGACTGAGGTGGTGATCGACTTTTCTCAGATCGAAAGTGAGGATTCGAGTGAGGAGGAGTCGGTCGGCGAGGTAGCTCAGCCTGCCGAGGTTGGTGGTCCCCTTGGTGCAGAAGCTGGGATGGAGGAGGCGGTTTCTGGCTCCTCGCTCGGCCAAGTCGCCTGTGTGACGCAGGCGGAGGGGGCTGGTTCCGGCGCCATTTCGCAAGAAGAAACTGTCGGTCCCATCGTTGGCGACCAGCAAGACGTCATACCCACTTCGGAAACGCCTTCAATCGAGATTCGCGGCCCCCCACAGGGCGACTCGGATTCGTTAATCTTCTCATATGATGGAGTTTACAGCGATAATCAACCATCGACCGTCTCGGTCACCAGTGAGTGTATCCTCGCTCCGATGGAGGCGGTGGCGCCGGATCTACCCGGTTTGGTGCTCGTCGATCCGGACATTTCGAACTGGCAAGGCCAGGTCATCTACCTTGATTTCGACGGTGCCGAAGATGTTACCTACAGCGGTCCGGTTACAGTCGGTCCCTTCGACGTCCCGGCCTTCCAAGCCCCCGGCCAACTGGCCGGACAAGAACAAGCCATCATCAACCAAGTCCTAGCGAACCTACAGGAACTCTTCGTTGACTCCGGCATCACCTTCACCACCGAAAAGCCCCCAGCCGAAACCGACTACTCGACCATCTACATCGGTGGCGACGATTCAGCGTTTTCCCAATACGGCTCCTTCCTCGGTCTCGCCGAGCAGGTGGATGTGGGAAATTTCGACAGCCATGACGCGGGGCTGGTGTTCAGTAAGCAGGTGAGTGGTGGTCAACTCAGAGAGTACACTGCCACGTTCGCAGGCGTGGTTGCCCATGAGGTGGGGCACCTGCTGGGGTATGCACATGAGATCGAAGGAGATTCGAGGGGCCCGCTCGCTGGTGTTGCTGAGACAGGCACGCTCCATGCAGACCCTTGGTATGGTGAAGTCGATATACCGGATAACGGGGGATGGGATGGTAGGGTGACTTGGGACGTTAGTCTGTCGGGGGCTCCCAGTGGGGCACAGGTTACAGATGTTGACGTCTTCTATGACATTGACCACACCTACGTGGGGGACCTCAAAGTCTGGCTCACGACCGAGCGAGGTGGAGTCTGGCATGATAAACTGCTGTTCGACCGTGGTGGCGACCCCGATCCTTCGGACAATGACCTAGACAGGACGCACACAAGTCTCGACGATTGGGATGGCATAGATCCTAATGGCATATGGTATCTCATGGCGGCTGACTACCACGTGGACGATCTGGGTCATATCGAGAAATGGGAGATATGGGTCGATTGGGAGACGCCGCCTGCCCAGGTAGAAATCAGAGATTTCGATTGTGAGAGCGAGCCATGGCGGTGGGGTACGACAGCTCAGGTCGACATCGACTTGTACAACTCAGGTGGCTCGGCAGCCGACACCTGGGTGAAGGTCATAGCGTCGAACGACACCACACTTTGGGATGCGGATGACTACGTTATCCACAACTGGCACGCCGAATTTGGCCCAGCTGAGCATTGGCCAAAGACAGACTACACATGGACTCTGCCAACAGAGCCATACAAGAGCTCCTTGCCGGAAGACGGCTATGTGTACTATTACTTGCACGTGGGTGATCCGTTCGATCTATGGCGCTATGATCGGGTTGATATGAGCCCAGCAGAGGAGGGGGAGATTGTCTCTGTTTCTCCTTCGGCTTTCGTTGGGGGGCAATCAACCACTGTAACCGTGAGAGTGCGTAATCTGGGCCTAAGCGACGACATGTTCGTCGAGTGGGATTCAAAGCCAGATGGATGGACCATCTCACCGAAGAACGTGAATCCGCGGATCAATTCGGGAGATTACTACGATGCGCAGTTTACTGTAACGCCTCCTGCATCGGGTGGTTCAGGTGCCATCGTATGGAAGTTCTATGACGATGATGCCGGATACCATCCGGATGGCAGCGATTTGCTGGACACGTGGAGTCAGTCCGTGTCGGCTTCGAGCGGGCGGCCAGATGCACCGTCATTTGTCATGGCTCCGCCATCGGCAATATACCCTACGAAGACATACAGCGTCACCGTAGATTACACTGATCCGAATGGACGGGATGACCTCCAACACTTGTATCTTCGGTTGGCTCAAGGCGACAGCGAGAGTAGTCACAGCCAGACGCTGATGCATACGATCGATACGAACTGGACGGGGCAGTGGAGTGGAGAGGGCGATCACTTCAGTGGTGTCAACGCCAGTAGGAGCAGTATCACCAATGGCTACCGTATCATCTGGACGTTTTCTGGCGATTGGAGTTGGGTCGAGAGTTCTGACGTTGATTTCTACGCATTTGCAGTAGATGACAGCAGTGGCGAGAGTGTCCACAGCAAGTACAACCGCAATGCCTGCTACGAAAACGATTTGGTAATCTACGGGAGCGAAGAGAACATTGACCCGATCACTCTCGGTGAGACCTATCAAGTCAACGGTTGGGTCATATTTGAAGGAACAACCTCTGTGCCAGTGTTGCCCGATGATTGGACTGGTATATCAGTGCGCATGGATGAAGCTTCTGTTGGAGGAACGAACCGTGGAGTCGACACATCTGTTGCTGAGGGATATGCGCTGGAGTGGACGCCCTCCGCAAGCCATGTTGGATCTTATACGCTATACGTCTATGCCTCGAACACCAATCACCAGCCGCCTAACAACAGCGGTACATACTATGATATTGAGCTTCTGTCCATTCAATGTTTAACAATTACCGGCCACGTTACATATCTGGGACAAGACGGTGACATGCACGATGGTCGCCATCTATGGACGGAAGTCTGGGAAAAGGACATCCTAACGGATGATCTGATTGCCGAGGGATATACCGACGAGGACGGGGTCTTCAGGTTTACCGACGATGAGAACGGAGATCTGCTGAGCATTCGCGATTCAGGAACAGGCGAATCTGGGAGCAGAGATATCTACTTCAAGATCCGGGCAAGGAATGAAGCAGCGCAAGTGTCAGTTGATTTCATAGCTGGCGCTCTTGGCATCATCTACTGGTTTGACAGTGATACAGAATACGATATTGAAGGGCCGCTATACAGAAGAGACTTCGAGCTAGTCTCGACACGAAAGACCGACACGCATGCTGCAGCACTGGGGCTACCAGGTGAAGTAAAGTCGCACAGGGATTGGCTTTGGAATATTACCTCTCCCCACTATGCCAGGGGGTCTCTGGATGTAGCTTTCCCGGACAGCAGTTGGCCCATGTTTTCATTCGCTGAGTTCTTCTGGGTTTGGGATTATGATGTGATGCGCATCCCGGAAACCTGGACTGACTGGAATTACACGTGGGAGACCCGACCTCAGACAATTGCGCACGAATACGGTCATGCGGTTCATTGGGCATTGACTGACGGAAATCTCCCAGACGGGGCCAAGCCCGTCGGTGTAGAGGATCCGAATGATGGGACGTCAGAGGCAGGCGAAGGTGGTCACTATATCTATTCTGAATCATCTGAGGGCTTTGCATTGACAGAAGGGTGGGCGGAGTTTTTCGCGTGCGCTCGTTATGATGATCCCGCCAAACAGGGCATCGTTGGCATTGAAACAAACGACTATTGGATGGGTCACGACGGCAATTATTGGCTGGGCCCCAATACTGACGGAAATCTTGGCAATATAGTCGAAGGGGCCGTGGCGAGTATCTTCTGGGACATATGGGATGGCGTGGGCGATGACCTTGTTAATGGGCTCTGGTCCAACTTGTGGACCATATTCAGAGATGACTTGCCTAGTTCAATTTGGAATTCAACAGGAATTGGTGATTTCTACCATTATTGGGTTCAGAGATACGGCCAGACTAGGGAAGTCGACGAGATCTTCATAGACCATGGCATTCCAGTCACAGACGATTCGTGTGATCCAAACGACTCCTCTGCCTCTGCCTGGGAATTGGCCGATCTACAAGGTACAGTAGAAGACCTCATCCTAGCAGACGCAGCGGACTGGTTCACCTTCACGACGACAGACTTCGCTACCACGGGATCCGGTGTTTCCATCTACTTTGATGATGAAAGAGGCGATCTCGACCTCTACCTCTATGATTCCTCGCTGGGGCTACTCGCCGATTCAGATGGGAACTCAGATTCTGAGACCATCGATATGGGAGGGCGTTCGCCCGGCACGTACTACGTCAGGGTGATTGGGTCCGGAGGTAATTATAGCCCCAATTATGACCTAGCTCTGGACATCAAGCCTAATGTGGCGGTGTCGGTTTCACCCGCTTCCGTAGCCGAGGATGGGGCGGCGAACCTTACGTACACGTTCACGCGGAACATGTCATCCTCGAGTCCTTTGACGGTTAACTTCAGCGTCGGAGGGCTTGGTGAGTTCAACACAGACTATACACAGAGTGGCGCGGTTGATTTCGACACCACATCCGGAACAGTGATCATTTCGGCCGGCAGCACAACGGCGACGGTGACGATCAATCCGATGGAAGATGCCGACGTAGAGCCGGATGATACGGTGATCTTCACGATTACTTCCGGGACAGGTTACACGGTTGGAAGCCCGTCGGCGGCGACGGGCACGATCCTTAATGATGACGAAGACGTGCAGATCGTAGCCAACCCAACCTCTCTGGGAGTTCCAGAAGGTTCGACAGCGACGTTCCAGGTTAGGCTCTCGGCGGAACCCAGTGCGGATGTGACGGTGAATGTGAGTCGGGTTGCAGGAGATACGCACATATCCATCTTATCAGGTTCGAGCTTGACGTTTACACCCTCAAATTGGAGGACCTATAAGGCGGTGACGCTTGCGGCTGCTCAGGATGCTGATACGACGAATGGTACGGCGACAATCCGTTGCAGTGCGTCGGGGCTGTCTGACGAGGATGTGACTGCAACCGAACAGGACGATGACGTATTGCAGATTGTGACCAACACAAGCTCTATGGAAGTCCCCGAAGGTTCCACGAACACGTTTCGAGTAAAGCTCTCGGCGCCGCCGAGCTCGAATGTAACGGTGACTTCGAGTTGGGTCAGCGGCGATAAGAGTATTTTCGTCTCAGGCGGCTCGATTCTGACATTCACACCTTTGAATTACAGCGACTATCAAACCGTGACGGTGACCGCTCAGGAAGACGATGATGTCGTCAACAACAGCGCGACGATCCGTTGCAGTGCCTCAGGATTGTCCAGTAGGGAGGTGATTGCGACCGAGCAGGACGACGATGAGTTGCAGATCCTGACGAGTGCAAGTTCCGTGGACGTTCCTGAAGGCTCGACGTCTACGTTTCAGGCGAGACTATCGGCGGAGCCATCTGCAAATCTTACCGTAAATGTGAGCCGCGTGAGTGGGGATACGGACATATCAGTCTCGTCGGGATCGAGTCTGACGTTCACGCCTTCGAATTGGAGTGATTACCAAACCGTTACGCTTTCGGCCGCGGAGGATCCTGATGCGGCGAATGATACGGCGACCATTCGCTGCAGTGTCTCGGAATTACCTAACGAGGATGTGGTCGCAACGGAGCAGGACAATGATGAACTGCTGATCGCCACAGATGTGGATTCTGTACAGGTCTTGGAGGGCTCGACCCGCCAATTCCAAGTGAGGTTGTCGGTCGAGCCGACCGCGAACCTTACTGTGAGTGTGAGTTGGGAGGCGGGAGATACAGACATATCTGTTTCAGAGGGTTCGAGCCTAACGTTCACGCCTTTGAATTGGAGCGACTACCAAGCCGTGACTCTATCGGCTGCGGAGGATGCCAATACGGTGAATGACACGGCGACCATCCGTTGCCGTGCGCCCGGGCTGGCCGATGTAGATGTTGCGGCTGTAGAACAAGACAATGACTTGACGCTCGTCTATGTGGACGACGATGCACCCAATGATCCTGGGCCGGGGGATCCCAGTGTGGGGGACGCGTCCGAAGATGGGTCGCGGGAGCATCCGTTCGACACGATCCAGGAGGCCCTTGGTGCCGTTGCCGCGGGCGGTGAAATCAGAGTGGCCGGCGGTACTTATGAAAGTGACGGTCCTGTCGCAGATGGTGCTTGGTTTGGGGGGATTGGGATCTTCGAGGATGTGTTGCTTTATGGAGGATACGACGGCACGAACTGGGATCTGGCGCGCGATGCGAGTGTCAACCTGGCGGTTGTCAATGGCGCTGTCAGTTGGGCGGGTATCATGATCATGGGTGGCGAGACCCCAATCGAAGTGGTAATCGATGGTTTCACGATCACCAACGGTTTGTGTCACGGGATCGACTGTTCATCGGCGGTTCTGACGATGGCCGACTGTATTGTCAGCGACAATGCGACTGAGGACGGGCAGGACAATTCGGGGGGGGACGGCTTCGGTGGTGGCGACGGTGCCGGCATCTACGCCATTGAATCTACCCTGGACCTTACCCGCGTCACGGTCAAGGGCAATGTAACGGGCGATGGAGGAGATGGAGGTGGGGATACGGGTCATCCCTACGGTGGCGATGGGGGTGCCGGCGGCGGGATCTGCGCCGAAGCCTCAGATTTGACGATGACGGACTGTATTGTGAGTGACAACGTGACAGGAGTCGGCGGCGGGGGTTTTTACCCCGTAGTAGGTGGTAGCGGTGGCCATGGCGGCGGGATATACATCACAGGGGGCTCGGAGCTTGTACTGGAGGGCTCGTCGGTTGTTACCAGAAACGCAACCGGGAACGGAGGAGACTCGGCATATGGGGGTGGTGGTGGCCATGGCGGCGGGATTTACGTAGCGGATTCGGCTTTGACCATCAGAGACTCGAGTATTGCTGAGAACTCCACCGGAATGGGGGGCGACGACTACGGAGACGGAGGGGGGGGGGCAAGGGCGGCAATGGAGGCGGGTTGTATGTTGCGTCTGACAGCACGTTCGTTATGAGCCGTACTGAGGTGACGGGGAACGCCACGGGCAACGGCGGTTTGTGTGGTGATGGATACAGTGGAGGAGAGGGCGGTGATGGAGGAGGCATCTATTGTGCAGCCGCTACTATCGAAGACTGTGAGATTGGCAGCAACAGTACGGGCAATGGCGGCTTGGGCGGTTATTATTCTGGCGTTCATACTTCCGGTGCGAAGGGCGGAAACGGAGGGGGCATATACGGCTCAGCCGGCGAGTTGCGTCTGATAGACTGCACGCTCAGTGATAATACGACGGGAATGGGGGTCTGGAGTTACATTGACGGCAGTGATGGAGGTGATGGTGCAGGGCTGTACTGTGCATCCGGCTGCACTCCGACAGTACTGAGATGTACAATCTCCAGCAACGTTACCGGCGAGGGGGGGCCGGGGAGCAATGCATATGACGGGGGGGATGGCGGCGATGGTGGCGCCGGTGGCGGTATCTTCTGTGATTCTGGATTCATTTCGAACTGCATTGTAGAGGACAATCAAACAGGCAAGGGCGGTGACGGCGCCGACGGCGGATCTCCCTCGCACGCTGGTAACGGAGGCAACGGAGCAGGCATCTGCTGTTCCTCAGCAACCATCGTCAATTGTCTGGTTGTTGGTAACGTGACCGGGGACGGAGGAGCTGGAGGTCAGGATACGAGCGAGCCATCTGATGGCGGCGACAGTGGTGACGGCGCTGGGATATACGGGCCTGCCGCAGCGATTGTCAACTGTACGATCGCTGACAATGCAACAGGCGCTGCGGGGATAGGGGGCGGTAGTGGAAGTGATGGTTCTGCCGGTGCTGGCGGAGGTGTATACGCCGATGCCAACACCACCATCGCGAACAGCATCATTTGGGGCAATACGTCGACAGATCTTGATGGGCACGATTGCGCCAATGTGAGCCATTCAGATATCCCTGGGGCCGGTTGTGAGGGGACTAATGGTAACCTGTCCGTTGAGCCTCATTTTGCCGGCGCTAGCAGCGGCAACTATCATCTGGAATCCGACTCCCAATGTACTGATGCAGGTGATAGCGACGCCGTGCCGGCGGGCATTACGACGGATCTTGGTGAGAGCCCACGATTTATTGGCAGCGCAGTTGACATGGGCGCATACGAGTTGCAGAGCCAACCAGGATACGAAGCGGAGGATGCGGTTCTGAACGGGTGTGTGGTTAGCGATGTTCGTGCAGGTTACACGGGTAGCGGGTTTGTGGATTTTCTACATTCGACAGACGACTATATTGAGTGGACGGTGAATGTGAGTAGCTCGGGGCAGTATGAGTTGGAGTTTTGCTATGCCCTGAGCAGTGGGGATCGGCCGCTGGAGATCAGCGTCAACGGGCAGGTCGTAGAAGCGAGTCTGTCGTTTGCGGCGACCGGAGATTGGGCGTCGTGGGGGACCGTCAGCACGGTTGTGACGCTCGACAGCGGCGACAATACGATTCGGGCCAGAGCCATTGGCTTTA
>Ga0075114_10000137_pt1 | contig 49056 bp, 57 predicted proteins | sample AntAceMetag02UKM_FD_69784 | JGI IMG/M metagenome (GOLD analysis project Ga0075114, IMG submission 69784) | Saline lake microbial communities from Ace Lake, Antarctica - Antarctic Ace Lake Metagenome 02UKM | ecosystem: Environmental > Aquatic > Non-marine Saline and Alkaline > Saline | place... | reverse complement strand
ATGCTTCGCAGTTATGGCGTTTATCAACTCTCTCTTTCATAGGATCTGCAACCTCCTATTTTTCGGACTTTCAAAAGCTTTAATAGGAAAAAGATTCTAAAATTTGATGTCATTATTATCAGGCAGTCTGCTTGCGGCGAATTCTTGATCTAACTCATAGGCCGTTTCTGCTTGCCCGGTTTAAGGTGCGGTCAGGTTAAGAATGTTATTGTAACTCCCGAAGCAGTTTAAACAGATCTGATCATTTTGGGGATCCTCTTTCCACTGCCCGTCAACAAGAAATTTATACTGGTAGTCTCCGGGAGGCAGAATCACGGCCTTATTCCACACGCCATCCCTATCCTGCTTCATGAGATGTTTTTTGGGATTCCAATTATTAAAATCTCCCATCAAAATGACCTCGTTAGCACCTGATAAATCAACTGAAAATGTCACCTTCCGGCGCTTGTTTTTCTTTTTTGATTTGACTGTTGACATGCAATACCTCCATATATGCAACTGCTTAAAAATGTTATGTCATGTTCACCTAAAACATGTTATTATCAAATTATAATTCAATCTGTCCATAGACGAAAGGCTTCATTTTGATAGTGTGAATCCCTATGGGGCAGGAATTTATCCCATACAATCAGGTGAAAAACTGATAAGATAAGTTTTTGTGGGCAGGCTTATTTTTTCCACAGATTAAGCCAATCAACAAGTTGGATTTCAGACTGATACGTATGATGATTTATTATTGTTTAATATTGATGAGGCTATTCCTTAAATCCATAGTGAAACATTTCATATTCAGTTTTTCCCCCAAGCAAAGCATCTATCTTATCCTGAATTTCCTGTCGTTCCTTGCTTAACAACCATTTTTCCCAGTAATCGGAGGAGTTCCAGGTACTGATGACCAGAAACGTATCGGGTCTGTCCAGACTTTTTAAGGTTTCACCGGAGATATAACCCGATTGGTTCGTCGCAAGGACTCTCATTTGCCTAAATAGAGGTATCATTTCCTTTGCTTTGTTTTCCGGTACAATTCGTTTAATTAGAATTTTAACAGCCATTTTGTTCTCCTTTTATATAACCGATTGATTTGGCTTTTATATTTAACCAAATCCCCTTATGGTGGCTATTCCTCATACACATGTGCCCGAGTTACCGGCAACGTATTGTCCAATCCTTTGGAGACAAGAATCTGAAACAGGCGAGAATCGCCGTACTTAAATCCCGCTGCCGTACTGTTTAAAAAAAGACGCCATTGCCTCACAAACGTTTCATCAAACATGCCCCTAATTTTCTCTAAATTTTCTTCAAAATTTTCCGCCCATTTTTCAAGAGTTTTGGCATAGTGCAGCCGCAAATTTTCTATATCCAGGATGGAAAAACCGGTTTTTCCCATTTCTTTCACAATTTCGTGAAGCGTCGGAATATAATGTCCGGGAAAGATATAATTAAACGTCCAGGGATCTTCTTCAGACGGAGTATCTTTTCCAATGGTATGCAGCAGAGCCAGCCCCTCACTTTTTAACAAATCCGAAACTTTTTGAATAAATGTCGGAATAAATTTTTTCCCTACGTGTTCCATCATGCCTATGGAAACTATTTTATCATATTTATCACCTAACTTTCTGTAATCCTGATATAAAACCTTAAGTTGATTTTGAAGCCCCAGTTCTTCGATTTTATGATTGGCGTATTCGAACTGGTTTTTCGATAGCGTAATTCCAACTCCGGTTATGCCATAGTTTCGGGCTGCATAGATAAGCATTCCGCCCCAGCCGCATCCAATGTCGAGAAGCGATTCATCAGGCTTAAGCAAAAGTTTGCGGGAAATATGTTCGTATTTGTTCAATTGTGCCTGTTCCAGAGAATCGTCCGGCTTTGAAAAATACGCACAGGAGTAAGTCATGGTCTTGTCAAGATAGAGTTCATAAAACTCATTGCCCCTGTCGTAATGAAAGGAAATGTTTTTTGGGGCTCGTCTCAGGGTAGAACTGTTTAGCAGAGAAAAAATAACCACCTGAATTTTTTGCCAGAAAGATAAGCAATACTCGTTAAAATTAACAGCGAATCCCAAACGTAAAAGTTTTGGAATATCCTTCTCTATATCCAGTTCTCCCTCCATATAGGCTTCTCCAAATCCTAAAAATCCTTTTCTGATGATTTTTTTGGTAGATCTTTCAGTTTTCAGGCGTAATATTACCTCTGGAAAGCTTCCAAAGCCTATGGCATCGCCATCCCAGAATTCTATGGCAAAACATGCTGTTGGGTCGGCTTGATGCATCATTTGGGCGATATTTTTGATAACCTTTTTCACAGCAACCTCCCTTATATTCTCTATGGCAGTTTAATATCCATGCGTCCGCCAATTTCCTATATAAAAGAACTTAGGCGCGTTGTCCCAATTGGCCTTGGGCACGTAAAAAGCTTAGACCCCGGAAGGAATAAGAGAATAATGAAGTAATGGTGCCGATGCAATAGAAAAAGATCACTGGGTAAAATGATGGCTTTTAAGGAGGTTCTGACAATCTAAACACGTTATTTCCGCTTTTACCCCCAATAGTCCAGTATTCTTTTCTTCCACACCGAAGGCATAAACAGGTTGTCATTAAAAAAACTTGTGATTTGGTCAGGTTGTAGAATTCCCCACATATTCTATAAACATAATAAATTAAAGTTCATTTTGTCCATAGAGGTAAGTCTTTATTTTGATGGTGGAAATCCCTATGGGGCGGGAATTTATCCCACGCAATCGGGTGAAAAACTGATAAGATAAGTTTTTGTAGGCAGGCTTATTCTTTCCACAGGTCCACGTCGATAATTCCTAACCTTGCGGCATATCGAACCAGCTCTATGGTGCTGTGGAGATTAAGCTTGCGTAAAATATTTGATCTGTGATTCTCAACAGTTTTGGGGCTGATGAAAAGTTTTTCCGCGATCTGTTTGGTTGAAAGGCCTTGTGCCAGCAATGCCATGATTTCTTGCTCTCGGGAGGTCAGAGTTTCATAGGTGGCATCGGTAATCTTCGCCTCTTTTTCCGGGAATTGCATTAGCTTTTTTACCACCCTATAGGAGACGGAACTGTCCATGAAATACTCGCCCTTCAAGACAGTATCTATTCCCTGTAAAAGCCTTTCAGAGGCTAATTCCTTGACCACATATCCTGTGGCCCCGGCCTGAAATGCCTTGACAATATAATCTACTTTGGAGTGCATGGTAATAATCATGATACGTGTTTTCGGCGATACATTCTTAAGTTCGTGGGTCAGTTGGATGCCGCTCTGATCCGGCAAAGACATATCCACCAGCGCCAAATCCGGCTTGAGTTCCCTCGCCATTTGGAGCCCTTCACGACCGTTCCCTGCCTCACCGACCACCTCAAATCTATGGTTGCGTCCGATGATCGCTTTTAGGCCTTCCCTGAAAAGAGGATGGTCATCTATTATTAATATGGTTTTCTTATGAATCACCCTTGTTGTCCTTATAAGGAAGCATAATAGAAATCTTTGTGCCCTGCATGGGTTTTGACTGAATTTCCATTTCACCTTGAAGCAATTTAGTCCTTTGCTCCATGCTCCGAATTCCCATTCGTTTCTCTTCTGATAGGGTTGCCAATCGTTTCTGCACATCAAAACCCTTACCATTATCTTCTATACGAAGAATAATATTAGGGAAAGCTGCAACCAGCCTGATGATCACCTGGTCAGCGTCAGCATGCTTTTTAATGTTGGTAAGACTTTCTTGAGTCAAACGATACAGGTTGATTTCGGTATCAAAATCCAGTGTTAAATTCTTCATGCCGGCACAATGGAAGTCAACCTTTATTCCATTGTTTTCAGAAAAATCGTTACAATACTGAACAAGCGTCTCTACAAGCCCCATTTCATCAAGGGCCGGGGGGCGTAAATCATATGAAACATCCCGAACTGCTTTTATAGATTCTTGAAGCGTTCTCGTTAGTTCAGAAACTCTTTGTCTGATCTCGGGAGCTATCGCGGGCTGAGGATCAAAAAGCGTTTCAAAGCCAATTTTAACCGCTGAAAGCTCTTGCGCCACGTGGTCGTGCAGGTCTCGGGAAATTCTATGACGCTCACTTTCCTGCGCCTTCATCAGCAGTTGAGAGAGGTTGTGGACAAGATCTTCGGCCTGCTTGCGACCGGTAATATCCATCGCTCCCACGATAACACCTTTGGAGATATCAGACGGATCGAGTGGGCATCCTTGGAGATAACAGTGAATTTTCGTGCCATCCCTGGTAACCCACCGCGTCTCCACTTGTCCGATTCCCTCCTGCTCAATTTCAGAGTAAAACTGGCGACCGACACGATCGTACTCTTCAAGATCCGGATAGAGCACTTGGGTGTTTTTCCCTAACAGGGAACCTTCTTTGTAGCCCCAGATGCGGTACATGGCCTGGTTGGTCCAATCTATAATGCGGTTACGTACCAAGCAAATCCCGACCGGAGAAGCAGCGAGAATTGCTTTCAGCGTCTTTTCACGCTCCCGGAGCGATTCCTCCATCCGTTTTCGCTCGTTGATATTATGCAGCGAGCCAATAACTTTTACAGGCTCTCCATGTTTATCACTTACAAGCTTTGCAGTTATCGAACAATAGCTTTGAGAGCCGTCTTTATCTTGTAAAATAATTTCATATCCCGTGACTTTTCTATTTTTTAGAAGCTCTTTTAGAAATTCATCTCTATTTTGCGGATCAACATATATATCGGATAATGATTTTCCTATAATCTCTTCCCTTTTGTAGAGCGAAACATCCTCTATAGAGGGGCTGGCTTCTATAATTATTCCATCAAGGGTTACTTCGTAATAAACATCCTGAATATTTTTAAAAATGTTGCGATATTGATCTTCGCTCTTTCTCAGTGCCTCCTCCGCCCGCTTTTTTTCGGTAATATCAGTAATAAATGCAAAGGCGCCCTGTACCTTGCCCGATTTATCCCTTATTGTGGTGGCATTAAAATACGTGTTAAAGTTTTCACCGTTCTTTTTTTTCAGGGTAATTTCATAACTGCGATGGAGTGTGTTCGATATCTTTGAGGTTTGTTCAATAAAAATCTTTCGGTTCTCATCATCAACAAAGTCAAAAGGTGTTTTGCCAAGCATCTCATCTTGACTGTATCCAAGCATTTTGCAAAGAGCCGCGTTGACTTCGATAGTTTCGAGTTCAGAATTTAACAGCCAGCATCCTTCCGATGTAGTTTCCAGAAGAGTTCGGTATTTCTCTGCGCTTTCTCTCAGTGACTCCTCCGCCTGCTTACGTTCTGTAACGTCGTGCCAGATGCTGATGATAATACCCGGCTCCTCATCCGCAACACGTTCAAGGAGAGAAGCATTGACACTGAAATGGCTCACTTTGTCCTTTGTTGTCATTTCAAACTCGGTATTACGGCAAAAGCCTTCGAGGCGGACCTTCTTTTCCAGCTCAGACCAACGGTTCAAAGCATTGGCATTGAGTTGTTCAAGCCAGATGAACATACTGGTCTCTACTACATCCCGCCACTGCCGTCCAAAGAACGTGCAGAAGGTCTCATTGACTACGACAATAGTATGCGTCGAGTCCGTAATCACGATACCGTCGACAGAGGCACCCAGCATCGTCTCGAAGAACTTTACTGTCTGCTGGGTGGCTTCTAATTCGCCTTTCCTAAGTCGTTTGCTCATAGTAATCCCAATTTGCTTCTCTCTCAGGCATTGATAAATAATTCCCCAACAGAGAAAAAACGAAAAGGCCCATACTTTGACACAGTTTATATACTGTATATGAGCCTTTATCTATCACATAGGGTTACCCCCTGAATATGGCTGTTATTGTCTTATTTCTATTTTATTATAACAGGTTATATATCATTTCAAATCAGGCTTTCAATTTTTGTTTAATCATAAATATCATAGATAAAAATATATTTCTATATAGTGAATTATTACAAGTTTTAAAAAACAAGTCTATAGGATAAAGTACTTATTTGTATAGGAAGTAATCCTAAAGATATAGGGGGTTATCCCGCACTGAAATATTACCTTCAATGCCATAATGTTAATGGACAACAGAATATATCATTCTGCCCTCACATTCCGGTGGGGAGCCAGGTGATGATAGCGGGTACTATAAGAATTCGAAATCCGTTGGAGAAAACGATCCCTAACCCGCCAAACCCATCAGCACACTTGCTTCTAATTTTGTGCTAAATGGCGTTTATTTTCTCCGATAAAAATAAGGTTGCTGAGTTTTTTTAAGTCGCCAAAGTTTTTTTGAAACACATTCCTACCAAATTCATAAATGGTTCTAAGATTATTCGTATCAATAAAGATTTGATAAAAATTGGTTTCATTATCTTTTATAGTATTGATCAATTCATATGCCGAAGTTCCATCAAAATCACCATTCAGTTTCAGATGAAGACTGTCTCTGGTTTTATAAGATAAAATTTGAAAATTTACTGCCATTGCGTATCTCCTTTATATCAGGCTATTTATTAATTTTATTATCAGAGTGTAATTCACTCTGTCCATAGAGGAGGGGCTTCATTTTGATGGTGGAAACTCCTGATGAACGAAAATTTATTCCACACAATCGGGAGAAAAACTGATAAGATAGGTTGTAACCGCCTACGGGTTCAGACTTTCACGGTTACGATGGTTTTTGTAGACAGGCTTATCCTTTCCACAGGTCCAGGTCGACAATTCCTAACCTCTATTAATTGTGATTCATAGTACCGGTGACATTCTTTCAGATTTTTCGTAGAATCTTTTATTAACTTTTTCAATACAAAGACCACTAAGCCTGGCGAGACAGCTTTTTCCTTTGGTTTCACTCGACAATCTCAAGTATTGTGCGTTTCTTTATTTTTGCAGAAGATGCATTTAAAATAGTCCGGATTGCCTGGGCGGTCCGGCCCTTTTTGCCGATAACTTTCCCCAAATCATCTTTGGCAACCTTCAACTCCAGCACTGCAGACTGGTCCCCAACGATCTCCTCAATCGCTACCTGTTCCGGATTGTCGACCAGTGCTGCAACAATATAACCGACTAGATCTTTCATAGCGTCATTTCCTCTTCTACGACAAGTATTCTGTCTCTTCTCATGTTAATCTCTTCTTGATTCGCCCGAAATTTTCATCCAAAAATTCATATTTTTCTTCACTAAGCACCATGGTAATTGTTCCTTTTAAAGCAATTAAAACCATACCAGAAATAAGAAAAAGGTCATTATCCCTGCCGGTAAAGGTAAATCCCTTTTTACAAGCAGGGACTGAACACCACCACTCAGGTGGTGATATATCTGCCAGAAATTTTAAACGGTATCACCATTGACTTTGTGATTTTATCCGGCATTGTTCACCCTTCGACAGTTCGCTCAATCGGGGAATGAGTGAGGTTTCAGATGACGTTTCCGATCAGGAATTCCTTTATGCTTTCCTTAATCTTACTCTCAGGCAACTCCTCTAAATAATTAAAACAATTTATACACAAACAGACAAAATCTTCGCTCTCAAGAATTTCTCCAGAAGGCACCTTTTCGCCGCATAAGTCACACGAACAGGTTAATCCATGAACATTCCCGCCATAAACTGTATGACTTTTAGCCAGATATTGGATGCCGATTCCATAACAGGAAGTTTCACTTTTATCTATTTTTTTGCACCATTTAACTTTCGCCCGATAGGCCTTGTAAGCTTCAGGACCAGGCGTATCAGGCGTGTAATTTACCATTTTAATGCAAATATCTGACTTTTGCTTGATGCCCTGGTCTGACTCGAGATACATACCGCCTAAGCTGCTATTATACATTTTGGCATGATAATAGTTTTCCGTATCATAATTTGCAAACATGATAGGGGCTTCATAAGCATTGCGGGAATAAGCTCTTTTTATTAATGCAGACATTTTTTACACTCCTATTTCTTTGAAATTATATTTTATTTATCCGGAAACAACTGGTTTTGAATCCTGTTTAAACGATAAACAGGATATCGATCGTTTTCCGACCGGAAATTTTTATCATCAAGAACCTCGTTTATCGCTTGTTTGAGACTGTTAATGGCATCAATACTCTTAATCACATAAATCAGTACCGGAAGATTAGGAACCCTCCTTTTGATATCATTAAGGATCTTCCAACTGTCATAATTTTCGGGATGAAATCCCAAAAGCACAAGATCCGGTCGAGAATCTTTAATACGTTCCCAGATCGATTCAACAGCACCTAAATTTACAACCCGATACTCTTCCTTGAATAGCTCCTTTGAAAGAAGGGCTCGAATGTGTGGTTGATCATCTACAATCAAGATCTTTACTATTTTTTTCATCCCTTATCCGCCGGCTGTAATATTTAGAATAGCTCATCTCAAGGCATTAGAATCGTCAATCAACAATTGAGATCTTTTCCTACCTTCAAAGAAAAAGCACCCTTTTCCTCCATAAATTTGTTGAATTTTGTAACCAAAAATATGCATTCGGTAACAACTAACTTTGGAGCAGAGTTTTTTTACCAAGGCTGGTTGCCTTGATTGGGTTGCCAAAGTTATTGGTTTACTTGGAGCAATTTTGATTGCTGTTCCTCTGTATTCCTTATACTGGATGTTGATTCTGTCTGCTAAATAGAAGCAAAATTATGGAAGAGCGGCATAGAGGACACACTTCTCAGCGCATAAGAAAGGAAATAAGATAATAGACCTTTAATAATATTTGACGCCAACTCCAAAATGAGAAGCATCTTCGCTACTCATTTCCTTCCACCATCTTACTTGAGCAAGCGATACGGTTCGCAGCCCATGGCACAGTTCCGGTGCAGAAGTATCAAACGAGCAGGTTTTAACCTTGAAGAAAATATTCGTTCCTTCTTTGAAAAATGAATCAGACTCGAAATACATACCGCCTTCACCGCAGTTAAGCATTTTGGCATTAAAGGTTTTATCTTTATTAAAACAGTTACATATAACGGATGCTTCACATTTATGGCGTTTATCAGCTCTATTTTTCATTGGGTATGAAATCTCCTATTTTGCGGCGTTTAAAAAACTTCAACCTGTACGTTCATGATTTCAGCCAGGCTAACGCGAACCGCAAGCGAATCCTAAAGTCCCCCTTTTTTAAAGGGGATTTTCATGTCACCGCACAGGTGGAAAAACTAATGAACAGAATATCGATAAATGTCGAATCTCCTTTCATTCCAGGAACATAAAGATAAGCTCCAGGATATGGTTATCCAGAATATGCTTCTCCCATCCAAGGGTTTGCATACCCTGTTTTACGCTGTTCAGTGTAATATACCTTTGTCTGTCAATTACAAATGGCTTTAGAAATCATAGTCATATTCTTCGTCGCGAGCCGGTTTTATGTCTCTAATCATAACAACCACGTCAACAGGCCGGTTTCCCTATCCTTGACCAGATTTGGAATTACCGCAGCACGATCAAATCCCGCCTTCCTAAAAGCATTGATCGCGGGAATGCTAATGTCCGGAAGCTCAGTAACTAGTTTTTCAAGTCCAAGTTCTCTGGCGATATCGACAATCTCTTCAATCTTTCAATTTATAAGAGCATGTTGATTTTCTTTTTTGATTTAACCTTTGCCATGCAATACCTCTTTTTATAAAATTGCTTCGAGATTTTATGTCAGGTTCGAATAAAATAAATTATTATCAGGTTGTAGTTTACTCTGTCCATAGAGAGAAGGCTTCATTTTTATGGTGGGAACTCCTGAGGGACGAGAATTTATCCAACACATTCGGGAGAAAAACTGATAAAATAGGTTTTTGTGGGCAGGCTTAACCGGGTCACCGTAAAAGTGTTGCAGATAAATGGCGGATACGGATTCATGAAAGACTATCCGGTTGAGCGATTTTACAGGGATGCAGGGGTGTTTACCATTTACGAAGGAACTTCGGAAATACAACGGGTGGTCATATCCAATCACATATTAAAGGATAAGCGCCGCCCCTGACCAAAATTTCTCGTGAATAATTTAACATCTCGAAAATTCAACAGCAAAAAAGTTACTCAAACTTTTACAACGTTCCACTTTTTCAATACCTCCTCAATTTCGAATGCTTCATCACGTGCTTCTTCCGCTTCTTTCCAGGTTATTACCCGATTTCACTAATCGGTTTTTTCTATGAAAACAGTCTTTAAGTATCGGAAAATCCAGTTTGACAAATCGTAATATCCTTTGTAGTTATATTTTAGTATTCAATATATAATCATAAGGGAATTGTCCATGTATCATTTTTTCGGCTTTACCTGAGCGTATTTTATAAATTCTGCCCGGGTTCGGTAGGCACAGGGTTTGGTCGAAAAATCACGTCTATTATTATCCAGTTAGCATTTTTTACATTCAGCATTCGATCAAACTCTGCCACATCCCATTACCAAAGTATTTAGGGGCAACGGCGCTGGGCGCCCCGCGGTCTTCAAAACCGTTGGCCCCGTCTGAAAAACGGGGAGGAGGTTCGATTCCCCTTGCCCCTTCCGGAACTGAAATATGAGTCTGTTGATTAATGAAGATTTTTGTTCAAGCTCAAGGCATGCGAAAAAAGTAACCACAGGCATATATCTGATATTCCGAGGATTATTTTTTGAGCACAACGCAGAGATTGGGCGAAAAGACCATTAATCAACAGACTCAAATATGGGTTGGATAACAACCGTGCGTTATTATTTGCTGCCGTTTTTTATCAAATTAAAGGAGGAATGAGAATGAAGAAATCAGCGGTATTGGCGAGGATGGTGATGGTGTTGTTTTTTGTTTGCGGAATGGTGAGTCCCTGTTGGGCAGGATTCAAGATGGAAATTAACGAACAGACCAAAGGGGAGATCGGCATCTGGATGCAGACCTCATATCAATGGGTTGAAGACGGAAAGATAAATGGGGACCAATACGAAGATTTGAACGATTTCATGATACGCCGGGCCTATATGTATCTGAAGGGAGATGTAACGAAACATGTTAGCTTTTTTACCCACATTGCCTCGGATAAGGTGGGGATGGAAAAGCCGACCGGCGGGAATTTGGACAATTCCGGCATGGGGCTGGGAAGCGGTGTTGCCTGGCGAGACCTGTGGATTACCTTGAAGCTGCATGAGGCCTTTAAGATCCAGATGGGACGAATGTATGTGCCCCTGACACGCAATTACGGCACAACCTCCACCAAATGCATGTTGACCGCTGATCTCCCCTTTTTGCAGGGCGGGTCGCGGGGCGGTATCTTTTATGCCCAGAAAGTGGGGCGAGACGACGGGCTGACCCTATGGGGCAATCCTCTGGACGGACTTTTGCAATATCGGTTTATGATTTCTGAAGGGGTTGAGGATGACAATAATCCTGAAGACAACCTCCGGTTTGTGGGCCGGCTTTCGTTAAGTCTGCTTGAGCCGGAGACGAGTTGGTTTAACAAGGGGACGTACCTCGGGAAGAAAAAGGTTTTGAGCCTTGGCGTCGGCATGGACAGTCAGGACGATCTGACATTAGGCGGCCGTGAGGACCGGGACAATAGGGTCTGGACTCTGGACGTCTTCTTTGACTATCCGGTGGGAGCCGGTGCAGTCACGTTAGAAGCCGCCTACATTGATATCGACAATTGCACCCAGGGCAAACCGAATTTTTACCATGACCTGGAAGCCGGCGATGATGGTGAGAACTGGTACATTAACGCAGGATATCTTCTGCCCGGCGCCATGGGCCCCGGCCGATTTCAACCGTATATCCGATACGAAACCGTAGATGTTGACAAGAAAAACCAAACCGACTTTTTTAGTGGCGGATTCAACTATTATCTCAAAGGCAAAGGGCACAACTGCAAGTTAACGGCTGATTACATGTACGTTGACCCGGATAACCCTGAAAAAGATGACAGGAGCATCTTCACTTGTCAGTTTACCGTGGGATTCTAATTCCGGAATCACAATAACCGAAATTCAAAATCACAAAAAAAACAATCGCTTTGCCTCCGGCCCATAGGGCCTACCCTCCGGCCTGTATGTCCTACGGGCAGGAAGCGGGCCCGGCGGGAACCGGTTTGGAATTTGAAGTTTGAGATTTATTTGTAATTTGGTGCTTGGAATTCGGGATTTCAAAAAATCCGTGACCGGTTTCAATGGATGAAATGAAAGGAAGAATTAAATGGCAAAATTTAAAAACTTTTTTGCAACACGATGGGGAATTATCGGCGTTGGAGCATTTATTGGGGTTATTGCGGCCCTTTTGCAAAAGCTGGGAAATCCCGGAAACATGGGTATCTGCGTGGCCTGCTTTGAAAGGGATATTGCAGGTGCAATTGGGCTTCATCGTGCCGGAGTTGTGCAATACATGCGTCCGGAGATTATCGGTTTTGTTCTTGGCTCATTGATTGCCGCTTATATTTTTAAGGAGTTTCGGCCGAGAACAGGTTCCGCACCTGTTGTCAGGTTTGTTCTGGGCGTTTTTGCCATGATCGGGGCTCTTGTTTTTCTGGGTTGTCCCTGGCGGGCTTTATTGCGTTTTGCCGCGGGAGACGGGAATGCAATTTTTGGATTGCTCGGACTCATAGGCGGTATCTGGATAGGCACTCTTTTCCTAAAAGGCGGATATAACTTGGGGCGTGTTCAGAAGACATACACCTCGGTGGGATGGTTATTGCCTTTGACTATGCTTGGTTTTCTGATACTGATGATCATCTTTCCGCAAATTAAGGGAGAGGCTAAAAGCGGAATCTTGTTTTACAGTGTAAAAGGTCCTGGCATGATGCATGCGTCCCTGATCATTTCTCTGCTGGTTGGGCTTGCCATTGGATTTGCCGCACAGAGAAGCCGTTTCTGTACTATGGGGGCCTTCAGGGACCTGATCCTGTTTAAACAGACTCATCTTTTTCTGGGACTTCTTGCGCTTGTGACCCTGGCGTTCATAACGAATCTGATTGTGGGCCAGTTTCATCCCGGCTTTGCCAAACAGCCGGTGGCCCATACCATGCAGGTCTGGAACTTCGGTGGCATGGTTCTGGCCGGTCTGGCCTTTGCCCTGGCCGGGGGATGTCCGGGCCGCCAGCTTTTTCTTGCCGGTGAAGGTGACGGTGATGCAGCAGTTTTTGTATTGGGTATGATTTTCGGAGCCGGTTTCGCCCATAACTTTGGCCTGGCAAGTTCGCCAAAAGGTGTGGGACCCCATGGAATTGCTGCGGTGATTATTGGTCTTATAGTCTGCCTGTTTATCGGTTTTACCATGAGGAAGAAATAATACAGGAGGTAAAAAATGAGTATAATTGTAGATGCAGGAGGGCTTTCCTGCCCCCAACCGGTCCTGATGACGTTAGATAAGATCAAGGAGATACAAAAAGGGGAAATTATAGTTAAGGTGGATACGGACACGTCAAAGGAAAACGTGAGCCGTGCCGCCCAAAGCCAGGGCTGGGATGTGGCTAATATTCAAAAAGATGAAACAGGATATACGCTTACCATAAAAAAGGAGTAGGACTTGTCTTTTTTAAGGTTTTTAAAATCGAAAAAAAAGAAACGCAAAACATCTACTGATTCGGACAGGGGCATACTGGTCTTTGAGCATACCAGTGAGGTGATCAAAGCTGAAAGCGTCCTTAAAAAAGATGGATGGAAGATCAAGGTGATGGGTCCGCCGCCCGAGATTCGAAGCGGCTGTGACCTGGTCATTGAGTTTCCCCTTATTGAAGAGCTGAACATTCTGCGAAGTCTCGAGGAAGCCGGAGCTTCGCCCCTGGAAATAGTGCCTGTCAGCAGCCCGTTGCTACAGCCCGTGAATCTTTTTCAAAATAAGGATTTTGGAAAATATCTGATGATCCGGGCAGCCAATATGAAATTGACCATCGATAAGGAGACACTGAATATCGTAAACGTCTCCGGTGGCGGTTGTCCGGATGTACCCTATCTGGCAAGTGAGATGGTAGGAAGGTCACTGAATGAGGCGCCAAGCCCACGGGAAATCGGCCACACCCTCTGCGGGTATGCCCTTCAGTTAGCTTACGAGGAGATGAGACGCCGGTGATTGGAGTAGTCGGAACGGTTCCTGACCCGGATTTCCCTTTAGTGACCGGGGAAATCCGCCTAAAAGATGACAGCATCTATATCCAGGGGAAACAGATCTTAGTAAATCGAGGGACCCCGGCCCTGCTGGCTGCAACAATCAAGACCGCCGAAGTGCTTGAACAAGGCGCTCCATTCGGATATCTGGTAGGAGATGTGGGTCTTGGACATGGCAGCCGGCGCCTTTATGAATATTTGAGCGGGCATCTGGGGAAACGTGATTTTAATACCATTGTTTTTCATTACCTTCAACCGGATGTGGACTGGCACAATCGGGTCCTGTTTGCTGTGGAGGAAATGGAAAGGCGGCCGGTTTTGATTGCGGATGCGGGTTTCATGTATGCGGCCAAAATGAGCGGTCAATCTCCTAAATATGATCTTTTCACGCCTGACATCGGGGAACTGGCCTTTCTGGCCGACGAAGAGGCACCGCATCCCTTTTACACCAGGGGTTTTATCCTGCATGAGGAAAATCGGGTGCCAGAGTTGATAGCGCGTGCTTACAAGCATGAAAATGCCGCACGTTGTCTCCTGGTAAAAGGAAAACAGGATTATGTTGCCGACCAGAAGGGCATTATCGCGACTGTCGATATTTATGTGGAAGAGTCTATGGAGGCCATAGGAGGAACAGGAGATACGCTTACCGGCATTGTCTCGGCTTTGATCGGAACAGGCATGGAGGTTGCTAAGGCGGCTATTATTGCCGCCAGAGTGAATCGACTGGCCGGATTTTATGCAAAGCCAACACCTGCCACCCAGGTGATGGATATTATACAGCATATACCGACAGCTCTTGCTAAAATTCTCAGCGAGAATGAGAAAGGAGAATTGTGGGCAAAACAGTCTTAAAGGAAGGGCGATGCATCCGCCCTGAAATGACCGTTACGGCTTTCACTGATTTCACGGATTAAATATTAATCTGGTAGTACGTCTGATACTTATCAAATTTGAGTTAATCCGTGATATTCGTGTCGTAAAAAAAAATACTCTGCCCGAGATTTTATCAAATACATCACGGCTACTCTTCAAATACGATCTTATGGTTGACCAGATTCATAAACTTTATTTTGCCTTCAATGATTTTTTGCTCGCCAAAAATGCTGACCAGTCGATATCCGCCTTCATCTTCCGGCTCGATTATATCTACGGATTCCAAAACTAATTCTTCTTGACCACCCTTAATAAGGTATGCATTGGCTTCACACATCTTTCAATACCTCCTTGATATTTTTTTCAACCGCCGCCTGTACCAGGTGCGGCAGCGGCTCTTTTACCACGCCCACAATTTGAACCCTTTCTTGAGTCAGCGGCAGAAGGATTTTAATGGCAGGGCTTGAAGTTACGGCTTCGGCCATACGGGGCGTAACCTCGCCGAGCATAGAGTTTGCCCAGGTAATAGCGATCGGCCCGACAATGCAATCGGCTTCTGCTACGGTCCGGCAAATAGCGTTTTCTCCGGATGCGCCCTTATTAGCACCGGCTTTGAGCATCCGGGACGTTGCAATGGCATTTGTCCCCAAAGCAATAAGCACCACTGACTCGCCGTAAGCCGCCTTCAGATATTTTATCAGGGTAGCCCCGATACCGCCGCCCTGACCATCTATGATACAGATTCTTTTCCGCAATGTGCTTCTCCGCTCCCCTATACTTTTGCGTGTGCGATAAAAAAAGCCAGGAAGGTCTTTTCCCCATTTCCGGAGCAAAATGCCTTCGTGGCTTTTTTAATGGCAAAACCACCGCTAACAACCTTGAAAAAGGCTGTTCGCTCAATGGTTTTTATTTTGTCAGTATGTTGTAACAAATTTGATTGACTATCTATCACCTTCGGGTGATTATTAAAAACAATTAAATAGTCAATTCATAACATCGTGTCAATATGTTTTATTGTTTTCAGACGCGGATTTCACGGATTAAAAATATTTTTCTTTTTTAAAAATCCGTGTAATCCGTGTCCAAAATTATAAATCTTCAAAAAACTACAAAACCTACTTGAAAATAATTTGTTTTTGTAATATGAAATTAATATTAAAATTCAAGCAAGAAGCTTGTTTCAGATTAAAATAATCAATTTAATACGGATAAAAAAGTTAAACCGCAAACATAAATGGTATTATGAAAATACCGAATGTTCATGCGGTTTTTTGCGTTTCTGGAGAGTGTTATGAATCCGGATGATCATAACAGCCTGATCATAAATCTTGAAGGCATATTCTTTAAATATCCCGGCACAAGCGAAAATGTCATTGACAATCTTGACCTGGAATTTTATCGCGGAGATCGGATCGGCCTTATGGCGCCCAATGGCAGCGGCAAAACCTCGCTGTTTCATATTATCATGGGGCTTCTAAAACCGGATGCCGGGAATATTAAAATTTTCGGCAAACCGGTAAGTACGGAAAAGGATTTTGAAAAAGTCCGTCTCAGGATCGGCCTGCTTTTTCAAGATGCCGACGACCAACTGTTCAGCCCAACTGTTTTGGAAGATGTGGCTTTTGGTCCCCTGAACATGGGGAAAACCCCTGATCAGGCAAAAAAGATTGCAATAGACACCCTTTATGAACTGGGACTGGATGGTTTTGAACACAGGATCACGTACAAACTTTCCGGCGGAGAAAAAAGACTGGTTTCCCTGGCAACAGTTCTTGCCATGAAGCCTGAAGTCCTGCTCCTTGATGAACCAAGCAACGGACTTGATGAAAAAACAAAAGCAAGGCTTATTGATGTGCTGGCAAATCTTGATCTTTCCTATATATTGATATCTCATGAAAGCGATTTTCTTTATGAGCTGACAGATTCCATTTATACGATGGAAAACGGAAAAATTTTTCCAGGTGAAAAAAAACATCGACATCTTCATACTCACACCCATATAACTCACGGGCCGAAGTAACAAATTTCAGGTGAAGAGTGTCTGTTATTATATGTCATAGACACGGATTAACACGGATTGAATTGAATATAACAATTTTGCGTTTTTTGTAATGCGAGAAGGTCCCACTCGATAAAATTTATAATATTTTTAAAAATCCGTGTAAATCTGTGTAATCCGTGTCCAATAATTAGAAAGCTAATCCATGCATGATATTAATTTTACCCATGAGCACGAACTTAAAGAACATGATTTTTTAGGCTGCTGTAAGGATTGCCAGGCCAGCCTGGATATTGTAAAACCCCATATCATGGGATTTGCCAAACGGATTAAAAAGTATACCCGAAAGATGCTGGCGGCACTAGAGCCCGACGATCTTTATCGGCTCTATCAAATCCTGGATGATCTGGCCCACATGGAAACCGGCGCGCATCTTGCCGGACTGATCCTGGACGAGCCGGATATCCGGCGGGAACTCCCGGTGATCCGTTCCTATTATTCTGCATTTTTCCGTATCCATGAGAAACATCTGGCAGAGGAGTTGCTCAAATCGGAAGCCCCGTGGGAAACCCTGAAATCTTTTCCCCTTTATCCGCGATATGAGGCCCTGGTGAGAAATCAAATCGAGGCAGTGCATCCCGCGCCCGGCAGCAGGCTGGCATTTATCGGCTGCGGTTCTGTGCCCATGACGTTAATTCTCATGAGCCGCCTGTACGGCATCCCCTCCGTGGGTCTGGACAACTCCGGAGAAACCGTGGATTTATCAAAAAAAATGATCCAGTGCCTTGGACTGGAAAAGCAAATTAAGATAATTCATGGAGATGAGTCCGGGCTTCGGGTTTTGGACTGGAATCTGGTGCTGGTTGCGGCCCTGGCGGAGCCCAAGGCCCGTATCTTTCAAACGCTTCGCAAGATTCTGAAAGAACGCAAAACGCATGTTCCCGTTATCTTCCGGACATACACCGGGATGCGCGCCGTTTTGTATAAACCGGTTCAACCCGGCGATATCCAAGGGTTTTCAATTGTTAAGGAAATTCTTCCCATGGGACGGGTTAATAATACAACTGTTTTTGCAGAGCTGGATGAATGAAAGCGTACGCATTCGAGTCAATCAAAAATGAGTTTTTGGATATTTATGCCGCCATCCGTGATCTAACGGATGATGAAATTCTTAACGGTCCTGAAGATATGTTCCGTTCGCATTTTGAAAAATTACAGCGACTAATCGCAAGGGATGTTGATGATCGTCTGGCAAAGGAACTGCTTTGCGACCGGGAATTGAAGTGGATCACAAAACACATTTCCCATCTGAAAAAACTTAACGGGCTTCGAATGGAAATCCGATTTGCACAGTCTATTATCGCCGCCCCGGATCCGTGGACCGTGCTCCGGGGTTTTGTCTATTATCCTAATTATCTCCGGCTGGCGGATATGGAATACCGGGGAGCGGACTTGAAATCCGGGGACCGGGTGGTGTTTCTGGGAAGCGGCCCCTTGCCCCTCTCCCTTATCTGCCTTTGCAAACAATACGGCGTCAAGGGCATGGGTATCGAACAGGTTCCGGAATATGCAACCCTTTCCCAACAGCTTATTCAAACCCTTGAGTTAACCGAACACATTCAAATGGTTCAAGGCAACCATTTTTCTTTGCCCCTTAACGAGGAATGCATGCTGGTGATGGTAGCCGCCGATGCAGGTCCCAAGGATGAAATCTTTACCCATCTTGCAAAAACGCTTCCCAACGGAGCAAGACTTTCTTACCGGATCTATGAAAAAGGCTTAAGACGTCTTGTGGATGACCCGGAGGCGTTGAATCCTCCTCCTGAGTTTAAGGAATACTTGCGCATCCGCCCGGAACCGCCGGTGAATAATACTTCGGTTTTTCTTGTAAAGGATATCAAGCGGCAACGTATGAGCTTAGCGTCCTTCGGGCAAACTTAAAAAATCTCTGACACGGATTTCACTGATTACACTGCCCTTTATTTCATAAATGCGGCAGCATTTATGAAATGTAAGCATTGTTTGAACAATAAACCATTGTTCAAACAACATAAACCTAATCCGTGGCCATTCGTGTAATCCGTGTCTAAAAAGAAAATTCCTATACTATGGACTTAGGGGCTTCGCCCCAATTGGCCTCCGGCCTGGAGGGCCTACGCCCCGGGGGGAATAATGGAGTAGGGAGATTGAATGTCAGAAGAATTATTGAAGATCACCAGGACGGTTCCGACTCCTTTTCTTCTCGTGGAAGAGAAGATCGTCAGAAAAAATATCAACCGCATTCATGATTATGCAAACCGGCACGGATTTTCGGTTCGCCCCCATATCAAGACCCACAAATCCCTTGAAATCGCCCGCATGCAGCTCGATTCCGGTGCAAAAGGCCTGGCGGTTGCAAAAGTCCAGGAAGCCGAGGTCATGGCAAGACTCGGACCTGTGGATATTACCGTGGCATATCCTGCGGTGGGGCCAACCCGCACGGAGCGTCTCGCCAAGCTGTCTCTGAAACAAAATATAAGGGTTGCGGTTGACTCCGAATATGTCCTTAACGAGCTTGCAAGTGCGGCGCTCAAACACGACACCTGCATTGGAATTCTGGTTATTTTTGACGCCGGACTCGGCCGTTGCGGAACCGCAGATCCCGGGCAAATCGTAACCCTCGCCCGGCAGGCAAAAACACACCCGGGGCTTGGTTTCGACGGCATCCAGATGTATCTTGGACATCTGTACGGAGACGCCGCCCGGGACCCGCAAAGTTTTGAACGAATTAATCGATTATGGAAACCCGTATATCAAGCCCTGTGCACCGCCGGCCTTCAACCGGAAACCGTGTCTTCAGGCTCGACCCCGTCCCTTGAAAACACCCACCTTATCCGCCATGTCACCGAAATCCGGGTGGGAACCGCCGTTCTGAACGATTATTTTGTTCTCAAGTTCGGGCATTGCACCTTAAAAGACTGTGCCGCCCGTGTGGTGGCCACCGTTATTTCGGATGTGGTCCCGGGCCGGGTAATCATCGACGCCGGTTCAAAGGCCCTTTCTGCAAAACAATTATTACGTCATGAGGATCTTGAAATGGGATATATCGTTGAATACCCGGATGCCAGGATAACCCGCCTGCACGAAGAACACGGCTGGCTTGATGTCAGTCGCTGCAATCATCCCCCAAGGATAGGAGAGCGGCTGAGTATTGTTCCGGTAAATGTGAGCCTTTGCGTTAACCTGTATGATCATTTCTATCTGATCACTTCCGGCGGCATCCTGCAAAAAAAGCGGGTTGATGCAAGAGGATGCCTTGTCTGAAATCACCATCTAAGGGTTCGCGAAGAAATAAATTTACATTTTTCGGATTTTCTTCCCTCTCCACCAAAAGAAAATTCCGGAAAGGCCAAAGATGATGGAGATCCCCATGAGAGCCTTTTCGTATCGTGAAAGGGAACTCAGAACTAATCCTCTATTCTGTTGATTTGATTTCAACTCCATGGCCTCATTCACCGGCACCATGACCTCCAGACGGTGACCCATTTCATCATCCACAACAACTTTCCAATCGCCCTGAGCATCCGGAAAGAAACAGAACCGACCGTTCCTGTCTGTCCTCCCCGACTGAAAAGGTAACTTCGCGCCGGGAGCTGAGATCCTCACCCTGGCATAACTCATGACTTCGCCCGTGTCATATTGTGCGGTGACCACGAGGCCACCCTCCTTCACCGTCCCCTTAACGCCATGGGCAAAAAGAGAGGATGGCAGGAGAAAAGCCAGAGTCGCAATCAAGAACATGCGCTTTCTATACGTCATGATTTTGCCCTCTCCTAATACTGAAATAGAAATAGACCAAAATGCCTAAACCGATTGTTCCTAAACCAAACAGAGAGGCGATGGGCCTGCTCCTGATGGAAAAATAGATGATCCAAAGATTGCCTAAAATGAATACAAACGGTGTTACTGGATATCCAAAAGTTTTGTAATCTCTTTTCAAAGCAGGTTGTGTTGTCCTGAGTAGTATCATCCCCACCACGGTTAGCGTGGCGCACAATGCAAGAGTGAAACCTATATATATAAGAAGCTTATCAAAAGAGGCCGTAACAACCATTACAATGGCAATTGCTGCCTGCAAAAAAATGGCATATGCCGGCGTCCTGTGAACTTTGTTTATGTTGCCAAAAAGCTCAAAGAAGACGCGATCTTTTGCCATGGCATAATAGACCCTGGGCCCGGTCATGATCATAGCGCTTAAAACTGAGAGAAGTCCGATGGCAATGGCCCCACTGAAATATTTACCGATATTGTCACCGAATAATTGATCTGCTGATTTTGTTCCCACTTCAAGAACCCCGCTCATCTCCTTGGGAGAAAGCGCATAAATATATACCACATTTAAAAGCAGATAAAGAAACATGACCAGAAATGTACCGGTAAAAAGGGCAAGAGGGATGTTTCTGCCCGGGTTTTTGATTTCACCGCCTAAGTAAGCGACTGCATTCCATCCGCTATAAGCAAATGAGACAAAGATCAGCGAAACGGCGAACTTGTCTTGAAACACGGAACTCATGTCCAGGCCCCCGGAGAAATGGCCTATCGAGCCCCTGCCCAGCCACAGGCCAGCTACAACAAAAACAACAATGAGGCCTATTTTAAAGATGGTCAATCCATTTTGGACACTCGTACCAAGCCAAAGGCTATGGTAGTGAATCAGCGAAAATATGATGATCACAGACGCTGCCAGTATGGTAATTGGTGATATGGTAAGAATATTGACACCCAAAATGGGACCCGTGTATTCTGAGATAGGAGAACCAGGCAGCGCACGAAAAAAATAGGTGGCAAAGGCAATGGCCGCGGCGGCAATCGGGGCTGAGAATCCCACGATTAGAGATATCCACCCGGAAAGGAAGGCCACGCCTTTGCCATAACTCTCCCGCAAAAAAACATACTCACCACCTGCCCTGGGAAACATGGCCCCCAGTTCCCCGTAACACAGAGCGCCGCACAGGGCGAATATACCTCCCACAAACCAACAAAGAAGCATGGTTTGCGGATTCCCAAGCTCTTCCATAATAAAGCCGGAGGTCGTGAATATTCCGGTTCCTATCATGTTTGCAACAACCAGGATCGTTGCCGAAAAAAAGCCGATCTCTCTTTTCAATTCATTGTTGTTCAATCGATTTTTCATTATTTGACGGCGTTGCCGATTATTAAAAGACCGAGCCACTTTTCATCACACTTTTTTAAATCATCTAAAACAGTTCCCAGTGAGGTCTTTAATACCATCTGTTTGTCAGAATACCCGGCATAATAGACGATAGCCATGGGAAGATCAGACGGATAATATTTGCTGAATTTTTCCACAAGCTTATCCATTGAAGATATGGCCATATAAAAAACCATTGTAACGTTATATTTGGAAAGATCCTTTAAAAGACCATCACCCTTTTCAAATGATCTTCCAAACATGGAGTGGGGAGCGGTAAGCATGACAAAGTTAATCCCTTCCCCTATCATCGCTTTTTTAAGGGCCGCGCTGGCCGCGTTAAACGCACTTATTCCGGGAATCACTTCAAGATATCGATGGTCAAAGCCTTTTAACAGCCAGTAAAGAGAAGGGCCGTAAACACAAGGATCCCCGCTGTCCAGCATAACCACGGTTTTTTTCTTGTGAATCGCATCCATTACAAAATTAAAAAGCTTTTTCTTTCGCTTTTCAACTCTTTGCAGCCATTTGCCATAATCGGTTTTACGCAGTTGACACACCTCTTTACCATGGATGCCTTCCCAGGGATCAAAAGCAACTTTGCCAGGGTCGATATACTGTGCAAAGTTCTTCTGAATATACGGAGGGCATAGAAAAATATCTGCCTTTTCAAGAACCGCCAGCCCCCTTGGGGCCGTAAGATCAGGCCCTGAAGGCCCCATCCCGATAACATAAAGCCTCCCTTCTTCCGCCCCGTAACAAAACGATAAACCAAAGCAGACCATTAGAAACAGAATAGCGAATACCTTAACAAAATATGTTGATATTTTAATCATTCTTTCCTCTCATTATTTCACTTCGAAGGTCAATATGGCGGCATATTGATCAACATCACACTCTGATTTGTCTTCACGTATCTTTTTTAACGGAATTTTGACCCACCAAATACCGGGCTGTGTGATGCGGATGTTCACTATTCCGTCCGCGTCGGTTCTGGCAGTAAATGGGTATTCGGCCCTTGTTGAAAACCCGACATAAGTGGCATAAACAAGCTCCCCTGCCAGGGGTTTTCCCTTAAAGAACACTTTTAGCGGAAGATGATCGCCGGCTTTAAGCAGGCAGGGATCTTTTTGTGGAATCATTTCAATGGCATGTCCCAAAACTGTGTTATAGGCGGAACCGCCCGGCTTTCCGGCATAAAAAACCGCTTTGGTAAAAAATTCCACGTGCCGGCAGGATATCGCGTTTGAAAGCTCTTTTTTACTCTTTCTTTTGTTACCTTCCGGAGTCTTGCTGACAAAGAGAGGCTTCATGGCCGCAACAGCAAGATAAGTCCCCTTTTCTCGTATGTTCAAATCGACTCCCACCTCATTGAAAAAGGATTTGGGATCATATTTTTTTAATATAAAATTTTTCTTTTTTCCGGTTGGCTCCACATAAAAAAAATCCTTCATTTTTTCAGGTCTTCCAAGATCGGAAAATGGAAGAGAATGGCCCATATACAAAAAGACTTTTGCAGTATCTCCCTTCCTTTGATCATAGTGATCAAGCCCCAGCCACAGGTTGTGCGCGCTTGCTTGTGGCGCAAATATTAACAATGAAATAATCAATATACACCCTTGCAACCATCTTCTTTTCTCTTTTTCTTTTTTCATTTTATTCTCCCTTTTAAAAAATCATGAAAAATTAATTTTTGGTTATAATTGACGATCTCGTAAAAAGCTAGATTATACCGCATCGCGGCACTGTAACCGAAAATAACTTATCAATCATATCAACAAGTTATGATTTAGTTATTTGAAAGTCCCAAAACCGTCATGCCGGACTTGATCCGGCATCCAGAAGTAATTGAATTTACTGGATTCCGGCTTGGCCGTCATCCCGGACCCCGATCCGGGACGGAATGACGACAAAAGCGAATTCCCAACTTTTTACGAGACCATCATAATTGCTTGAAGAAAATAGACTGCTTTATTTGCTTCATAAATTGGTCTCCCTGGTTTCATCAAAATTTCATGCCCCTTCTTTTTTCATGATCATCTACTTTCGCTTTTTTGACTCACAAAAAAACCACGAGGGATCACTAAAACTTTCCACTTACGGTGAATATCGCCGTAAAAGGCGAGCCGGCAAAGTAGTCTGCGCTTGTCCCGGTATCATTTGCTTCAATTGCGCCAACGTATCTTTCATCAAACAAATTACTCAGTTCAAGGCCTATTTTTGCTTCTCTTAACCCCCAAAAATCATCTATTGTGTATCCTAAATTTAAGTCAACAACTGCATAATCATCAATTTTTTCTTTGTTCAAGGCATCGCCGTATCTGCCGTCAATCCATTTGACTGTCGGGCTGATTTCAAAGTTGTTAATCGTGTAAATCAAGCCTGACTTAACAATCCACTCCGGTGTATCGGGGATCTGGTTGTCTTCAATTTTTACAGTCTTATCACCCCTTTTAAAGTCATCGTCAAAGCTCATATCCGTGTAGCTGGGATTAAAATAGAAAACCAAATTTTTTGACGGATAAAAATTTAGCTCCAGTTCAAATCCATATGCGGTGGCATCGCCGACATTTTGATAATATTCAACCGGCTTATTGTTTTTGGGATTAATTATTCTTGGATCATCAATGCTAACCAATAGATCATTATGCTTACTGTAGAAAAACACAGGGGCTATGGAAAAATATTTATGGCTGTATCTGAAACTCAAATCAAAGTTGTCTGATGTCTCCATTTCCCAATCATCAAAAATATCCTGCAATGTCATATTGACCTTCTTAAACAGTTTTTTCTTCATAGCGTACATGGTTGTAATGGGGACATAGGCATAAGGTCTCATGTAATTTCTGCCATAATTAAAATACATTTTGGCATTCTTATTAAACTCATAGCCAATACCAAACGTGGGCAAAACTTCATCGTAATCTGTTTCTTTTAAACTAATGTCCGGGTCTTCTTTTAGGTTAAGCGCCGCATCTGAAGTGTATCCGGTGCTTGCCGGCTCCTCATAATAAAAATATTTCACCCCTGCCTGAAATTTGAATTTGTTCAGTTCATAAGACAACTTGGCGTAAGGACTGTGAATTTCCCCGTGCCCATCATTTTTTGCATAATACATATACCCGTTGTATTCCAATCCATCGGGAGTGGTGACATATCTTTTGACATATTTTTCTAAATCGTGAGATTCAAACCAATAACCGGCCGTTATTTCAAATTCTGAAATATCAAAATTTATTTCAGATGTTACTCCATATCGTTCTAAATCTCTTATTTTCTTCAATACACCGGGCTTCTTTGGTTGGGTGTACCCCATCACAGGGAAGCCTTCTTTTCCTTCCCCGTAATTTGCGTCTTCACTTGAATAATAAGGTTTCAAAGACAGATTAAATTTTTCGGGAATATTTATATTAATAATTGACATAAAATCTATTTATAAATTTTCCGCGATTATAATCATAATAATTTATATTTTCCTTTGGGTCCGATGTAAGTTCATTATTGTAATGGTGATAAAAATTATCGTCACGGTTTATATGATCAGCCTGCTCGTAACTAAGATCCTTAAAAAAATGTCTCTCACTTTCATTAAAATTATAAAACAGGTCTATATTTACTACATCATTAAACTGCTGATTCAGCCCCAATGTTACATGATCTCTTCCCCCGAGATCCCCTTTCCCTTTCCATTTATCTGCATCTGTATAAGAATATGATCCAAAAAGTTTTGTTTTTGTTGGTAATTCTCCTGAATCAATCCTCAAGAATGTTCTGACAAAGTCTTTGGAACCAAAACTTTGACTTGCCTCAACTCCCGCCTTATCTTCGGGTCTTCTTAATTGCAATTCTATTGAGCCGCCTCTATTTCCGGAACCTGTGCCCAGATCGGCAGGACTTGCCCCTTTATAAAGACTGACGCTTTCCATATTCTCCATGTCGTATATGTCTTCTCTTGCTCCGATAGGCATGATCCCATAATTGGGAATACCTTCAACTGTCATGCCGACATAGTATCCTTTCGCCCCCCTTATACGTATATCTGTGCCGCTTAGCCCGTAAGGGTCTTTACTTTCCACATTAAGACCCGGGATAATATCCAATACATTATAAACGCTTGTTTTGGCAGGTGTGCCCAAAAGCTCGATTCCTTTTTTGGTTACAGACGTTCCTGTATAAAGAGAATCACCCGTTTGTTTGGTCGGGCGGATCAATTCGCCGGTAACTGTGATTTTTTCCAATACATATACATCGCTTTTTTCATCACCGGCCATCAAATCATTTGATGAAGGTGACAATACAAGACAACAAATTACAATAACTAATAATTTTTCTTTCATCCTTTCCTCCTCTTTTAACAAACAAAAAGTTAGCTTGATTGAGGCTGACATGTTATATGTATCAAAATCTCCGTAACCTGCCTGCCTTAACACTGAAGTAAGGTTTGAGCTCCTCCGTCTTTTTTCCCCACAAAAAAAGCCACGAGAGCATCTCATCTATTCTTAGATGATGGCCTTCGTGGCTTATTTTCTTATGTTTTTTGAAACAGTCAGCGATCATTACCGCAACTTCTTGTTGCGAGCTAAACCTAAAATATAACTTATATAGCCGCTGAGTATCTGTCAACGCAAGAAAAGAACACTGAGAATTTTATCCTCGGCATTACTACATCAAGTGAGTTCCCTGATGATTTTCATGTCAACTCAAAGACAATCGTAAGCTCCAGAGGGATTGCTCCCTTAAAAAGACGCCTGGGTGGTTTTGGAAATGGGGCAGCATCTTGCACGGCCCTGAGGGCCGCCTGATCGAGTGCCCTGTTTCTGGAGCGTTTTGCGACCTCTACCTCCCGGATACCTCCATCAGGGGTGATTACAAATCGAACGACAACACGACCCTCTCCTTTTCTGCTCCGGCGTTGAAATAGATTCTTGTATCCGGCTTTCCATCTCGATTGGCATCCTGGGTCTGCAAAGAGGGTTTCCCCTTTTTGAAAAATGTCACGGTTTCCTTGAACCCGTCTCCATCGGCATCGTAAATCACCTTGATCGGCTCCCCATTACGATAAGTCCTGATCCTGTCAATCCGGCCGGTGTGCCGGGTGTCCTCCTCCATCTTTTCCGCATAGCCCCGGGCATCATAATGAACGAATACATCGTTCTTGCCATCGAAGTTGCTATCCTTCTCCTGATAGAACGGTTTCCCCTCTTTAAACCGGGTCACCATGTCAAAGCGGCCATCCCCGTTGGCGTCTTTTCGCTGTTCAACCGGTTCATCATCCTTATAGCGAGTAACGATCTCAAATCGTCCATCCTGATCCAGGTCCTTTTTCTGCTCCCACAACACTCCCTGGCGATACAGGCGCAACACTTCCATGTTGCCGTCCCGATCCGGATCATGACGGCTTTTTTTGGGGAGGCCCTCGGTGTCGAAAAAGATGATCCTTTCGAGTTGGCCGTCCGCGTCTTCATCGACGCGCCTTTCAAGGGGTTTGTCATCCCGGTATGTCTGCCAGACATTCACCTTGCCATCGCCATCCATATCCTTTGTGGAAGATGACAGGCTTCCTTCCTTGAAGTGGTAGATGCTGTCAAACAGGCTGTCTTCTGTCGTGTCTTTTTGCATCTTCAAGGGACGTTCCTCAGAATCGAACTTTATAATTTGATTTACCTGGCCGGTTTCGGTTGAGGCTCGTTCATGCCGGATTCTTTTCCCTGCTTCAAAATAGTCCCGGGCATCAATCTTTTTGTCATGATTGGTGTCTCTTTCGATCCTTTTGACCTCCTCCTTTTCATAGTACTGGAATCGGTCCATGATCTCGTCCGCATTGCTGTCGATCTCCAGCTTGAGGATCCTGCCGCGTTTATCAAAATGGGCGATCTGGTCTATCTTCCCGTCTTTGTTGGAATCTTTTTTGACAACATCCTCTTTTGCTAAAGGCGATCCAGGCAGGAGCAGGCTGATCGTACCGGCAAAAAACAACAAAAAGAAAAAATGCAGCACTATAGAAATATCTTCTTTATATGGTCTCTTTTTTTTCGAACGCCGCAACAATGTAAAAACCCTCATAAAAAAAGCCACAAAGACATAACAGGATTCATTCCTGGTCACCTTCGTGGCTTTTGATTATATTGGAAAATCTAAACTGATTCTAAAATTTGCTTTAGTCGCACCTTCATTATGCGCTTTTGTCTTCTTTTTATGAAATAAAAGTTTTAATGTCAATATTTTTCTCAGACCGCCCCTTTTAAACTTTAATTTTGGACACGGACCCGCCTGCCATGCGAGGCGAAGCGAACTAACTTGATAGTATAAGAATTTCCTTTTTAGACACGGATTACACGGATGGCCACGGATTAGCTTTATGTTGTTTGAACAATGGTTCATTGTTCAAACAATGCTTCCATTTTATAAATGCTGCCACATTTATGAAATAAAGGGCAGTGTAATCAGTGAAATCCGTGTCAGAGATTTTTAAGTTCGCCCGAAGGACGCTAAGTTCTTTCATTGACTTTTTAAACTTTAAAATCAAAATATGGCGAAAAATAAAATTTCGATAAAAAAAGCTTGACAAAGGATTTTTTAAACATTAATTAGGGTCTCAAAATATTATTAGTTTAATCTAAGCAATATATTAACGCTGTATGGAAAACAAAAGAGTAAAAAATACTTTGCCAAAGCCACTGACCCCGGCCATGGAAGATTATCTGGAGGCCATCTTTAATCTGGAGAGAGAAAAGCGGGTGGTCCGGGTCAGAGATATTGCCAAGAGGCTCGGGGTACGGATGCCTACGGTGACCAGTATGCTCAAGACCCTCAGCAAGAGAGAACTGATTGACTACGAGAAATATGAGTATCTGGAACTGACGGATAATGGAAGGGCTGTTGGCAAGGAAATCCATCGGAGACACTGTGTGTTGCGGAGTTTTCTGACGGATATCCTAAACATTGATGCCACAATAGCCGATGAAGAGGCCTGTAAGATGGAACATGCCATCAGTACCTCAACACTAGACAGATTTATAGCATTTATGGAATTTATTCAGTCCTGTCCCCGGGCCGGCGCAAACTGGCTTGATCGCTTTGACAAGTACACCGTAGAGGGCAGAGACAGGGCAAAATGCCTGAACCACATGAAAGAATTTGCCGATGGGTTCAAGGAAAAAATAGACACCATGGAAAACAGGGAGGGTAATTAGAATGGTTCTCAGCAGAATTGATCCGGATCAAGAGGTAACGCTTATAGATATAACCGGAGGGAGAGGAATAAGATCAAAGCTCTATAGCATGGGGCTTGTGCCGGGTGTAAGTCTCAGAGTCTTAAACCGGAATGGACATGGCCCGCTTATAGTCGGCGTAAAAGATTCCAGGTTGGTCATCGGTCATGGCATGGCCAGTAAAATCATTGTAGAATAATTTTTTTTGCCATATAGGTTAGATAGATCTAATTTAGATAAGGATATCTAATATGAAAGCCGGCAGTAAGAAAGATCTTGTCACTGTCATTAACAGGAGCACAGAAGAGCTTCATCAAAAAATAGATATGCATCGCTACCTTATGACCACTTTACTGGAAAAAAAAGTGGGCGATGAAACTATAAAGCAGCTCGCTTTGCCCACCTATTTTCCTAATGAAAATAGATTAAAACAGGCCATTATGGAGACCATAGATGTTCTGGAAGAGAGCAGAAAGGCATTTAAATCCAAAAGATTGGAGGTGTTGCGCAAAAAGCTCACACAGGTATTGATAGAAGCAAAATAAATAAATCAGGAATGTCTTACGGCCTCCGGCCCGTTAAGGGTGCGGATGAAAGTGAAGGCGTAACTCGAGATCGAAAAATCATCGAGCTACGCCTTTTTATTTGGCCGTGAAATGTAAAAATGGCTATCAGAAAGGCGGCAGGTATCAACCAACCGATTTAAAAAAAACAAGGAGCAAAATCATGCATAGCGAGTCCAGTCGAATATCAATGCCGTGGTCTCCGGATCTCATTAACAACCTTAAACTCAAAGGCTTCGGCCTGATCAATTGCCGGTCCCGTTTAGGAGCCCGAAATCCCATCAGAGATGAAATCCAACAGATTCTCACCGATAGGTTCAGAGACGACAGCAAACCTGATCCGGAATGTCCTGCTTCGCATACGGATTTTAGCAAATAAGCTGTCGCAGATCCGACGCTATGATTGTGAACGAGAACCTAACCCGGACGGGACGGAAAAAATTGCCACAAATGCACACAAAGAATAAATTTATTAATCTTTCCCTCCGGGGCAGAGCCCCTCTGGGGCGGCGCCTTCGTGTCTTGGTGTCTTGCTGGTGAATATGTTTTGAGGGGTAACGCGCATGAGCACTAATTTTCAAATCCAATTCAAAAAAAGCAGCGGCAACCTGCACATTCAAACAAAAGGGGATTTTGACGGGAGTTCCGCCTGGGAATTGATCAATCTGATCCATGATAAATACGACGGCAAAGGACGAGTGTTTATCGATACCCGTAACCTGGGCGTAATACACCCATTCGGCTGCAACACTTTTCAGTGCCGGCTGAATCTCAGAGCCATGCCGGCAGATCGACTTTGCTTCAAAGGTGAAAAGGGTTTTGAAATTGCTCCAAACGGCAGCCGGGTCATTGTTAATTCCGAAAAGGATCACTACCGGTGCAACGGAAATTGTAAGGCATGTAGTTGTATGGGTAAAAATAATACATTGGAAAAGATAACAAATAAAAAGGTCGGGTAGAATTTTATTAATGTGTGAGTTAGGGGTCTTAAAATAAAAGGAAAAGTAATAAGATATGCTCGGGGGTTTCGATATGGCAATCATTGGTGAACAATTGGTGCGCGTGGAAGTAGACGCGGAAACGCTCAACCGTCTGCTGGCGGCGGGACAGGTGTGCGCAGCGGATTTCCGCTGCCTGGATTGTGAATCAAAACAGTGTATCTGGCGGCTTTGTCTCATAAGCTGCGCAATCAAGTTGAAAACCAGCAAGGCAACGGGATCAGTTCACGAAAGTCTCTGCCAGTCCTGCGGCCAATGTCTGAAGGGGAACGCAATGGGTTCGGGAAGATGGTTCCAGGCAAGCGCCAACGGTCACGGTGGCTGTGTTAAAGATTAGCCCCATTAGTCAAGGAATGCAATCATAAAACACTGATCAATCCATACAGAAGCCTATCTTCGGTACCGGCTAAACCCCGTAACGCGCCGCTTGAGGACCTCATGGAGGTCGAGATAGGAGCTTATTTTGTGAGTTTGCGGCACGAAGAAGCCAAATTCGTGGAGCTGGAACAGCCATGAGGGATATTGCATGGAGCACATGAAAGAATTTGTCGATGACTTCAACAAAAAACAGACGCCATTGAACATAGGGAGGGTAATTACAATGGTTCTCAGCAGTGTTGATACGGAAAAAGAGGTAACGCTTATAGCTATAACCGGAGGGAGAGGGATAAGATCAAAGCTCTATAGCATGGGGCTTGTGCCGGGAGTGAAACTTACGGTTTTGAATCGAAACGGTACCGGGCCGGTCATGGTTGCCGTAAAAGATTCCAGGTTGGCCATTGGTCATGGCATGGCCGAGAAGATCATTGTAGAATAATACATCTCGGAAATGCTGAACTTAGTTCGCTTCGCTCACAATTGGAATAATGGAATGATGGAGTAATGGAATGATGGGTTTGAAGGAGTTTTTTTACAATTAAAATGGTTTATTTCCGTACTTACTCCCAATATTCCAGTATTCCAGCATTCCATCATTCCATGGAAGTGGCATAAACCAGGAGCTATTAAAAGAACTTTAATTTCAACCAATTGTAGAATTTCCGAGACGTTATTTGGAGGGAGGTAAAGGAAGATGAAATTAGCTTTGCCGGGTTCAGGGAAGGAAATGAATACGCTCATAGATCCAAGATTCGGGAGGTGCCGTTATTTTATGGTGATCGATCCGGATACGCTTTCGTTCGAGGCCAGAGAAAATCCATTTAGAACAGCAGATAGGGGGGCAGGCATACAGGCAGCCCAATGGATGGCCGACCAGTGTGTAAAGACGGTCATGGCTGGCAGAGTCGGCCCTAATGCCTTTAAAGTTCTAAAAAGGGCGGGCATAACAGTGATTACCGGGATCCAAGGAGAGATCAGGGAGGCTGTTGAGACTTATCGCGCCAGAGAATTGGTAAATCCTGCGACGATACCTGAGGCTTCAGATAACCCATCTTCTTCTAAGAAAGAAGCAAGGCGCGGACTGGGGCCAGAAGGCAAATATGTATGCCCAAAATGTGCCACAAGCATTGAACACAGACGTGGAGTGCCGTGCAGAGAGGAGACATGTCCGGAATGTAGAGCGAGGATGAGACGAGAATAAAAAAAAGGAGGTGATGGCAAATCAGGTAATAGATTAAAGAATTGAGAGAGTTATAACATAAAATATAATCAGATAAGGAGAAAGATTAATGAGAGTTTTAGTCGATGTAGAGCCGGAAACACAGGCAACCATCCGGAAAATCGAAGGAGGAGAGGATATAAAGAAACATCTTGAGGATCTGGGCGTGAAAGAAGATGTGGAAATCAGAGTATTGGAACAGGCCCCCCAACATGAGCACACAGGGGCCATCTCTTTCAGCGTGGATGATAGAGAGGTCATCCTGGGTCATGGAATGGCCGACAAGCTGTATATAGATAAGGAGGGAGGCATGACATCCCTCCTTGAGTTGGAGGAAGAGGATAGGGGAATCGTAAAGGCATTTGGCGGCGGCAAGGATTTGGCCGAATGGTTTTCTGCCTTAGATATTAAAACGGGTAAAGAGGTAAAATTCCTGCAGCATCTCCCCGACGATACCCTGTCTTTTGAGATCCAGGGCAAACCCGTAACAATGGGTGAAGGGCGGGCATCCAAGATTCTGGCAGAGTATGAAGGAAAAACCGTCCAGATCAATTATCTGAAAACGGGTGAAAAGGCAAAAGTGGATTCTATCATTGGAGGCACGACCCTCAAAGAGGAATTTGAACAGGAAGGCATCAAGAAAGGAGCCGACATCACCATGACCGGGAGAGATAAAACCGCTCCTGCACCGGTTAAGGGGAGATATGTACGGGCTGAAACAGGAGGCCGGCAGATCACCATCGGCTATGGCATGGCCAAGAAGGTCTGGGTAGATTAAAAGGAACAAAAAAGCCAGGGTAAACAGCAGGCGCCAACCAACAGACTGTTTCCCCTGGCAATCAGCAGAACTCTCTTAGAGCAAAGTTCAATATTTTCTTTTGCATGACGGAGAGAAGAAGGCGGGAGAAATAGAAAGGAAAGAATCCATGCAGACAAATAAAATCCAAAACCCAAAGCAAATTGAATTTAGATCCTTTGATCATCTACCAGGTGAAATTACATCTGACCTGACCGGAAGTATTGACAAACCTTTGCCCCGCAGGTTCTGGGAGATCGATCTTATTTTTAAATGTCCCGTTGTTGGGACATGTCTGGACATGACCGAGCAAAAACAAATACTCAAAAAGGCGGGGATTTCCATCAAAAAAAAGAACCCCTATGAAATCCATGAGACCATGGTGAGGAGTTCGGAAAACGAGACCCCTCTCTCCCGCAGGATAGATTGTAGGCTCAACCGCAAGTTTAAAAGAGAAATAACCGCGTTTTTTGACCTTGAAGAAGATGAACTTATGCAAACCTGGAAGTCCCGATTTAAAAACGGAGAAATAAAAGGAGTCCTGTGGGTGGCTGCCACACGAGCTGATCTTTCAATTGAAAGTAAGCGGTCTCTCTTTGGGGACATTCATATGGAGATGCATCTCAATGCAGTCGAAAACAGGAAAGTGAGGCAACAACTTTCTTATCTTCAAGATAAAAATCAAGAATTAGCTCGAAGGCTCAAAGATTCAACCCGAATAAGGAAAAAATTAAAAAATGAAAATGTAAATTTCGAAAGGGATCAGACGAAATTACGCAGACAATATGCCTTTCTTGAAAATGAAAACCTTTCCATTGAAAAGGAGTTGTCAATACTGCGGGGAAATACCGGGATGCTCGATCTTGAAGCTGAAAATCAACAATTACGGGACGAACTGGGGAACCTGTCAGGAGAGATAGGGGATTACCAACAAAGCATGGGGGATCTCCGGGCTCAAAATAATAAGTTGCTGTCAAAACTTGAGAGCCAGCGCGGGATGAACGATCATTTGAAAAAGGAGATGGAAGAGATTTTAACCCAGTTTTCAGCCCTGACCAGGTGTGATGAGACATGCCCGTCCTTTGATCTTTGCCGGAAACGAATCCTGATCGTAGGTGGTATGAACAGGATGGAATCCCTTTACCGCCAGTTGATTGAAGAGAATGGGGGAATATTTGAATACCATGACGGTCACATAAAGGGAGGCAAAAAAGTACTTGAGAACCGGATAAGGCGGGCTGATATTGTCCTCTGCCCGGTTAACATAAACAGCCACAACGCCTGTTCGGTAGTCAAGAAAATGGGTAAAAAGCACAGGAAAGCTGTTCAGATGCTGGCCGGTTCCGGTCTGGGCGTTATTTCTCAGGCCCTTTCGGAATGTCGGGAAAGTATAAGTACCCAATAAAGCCTGCACCGAAAAGCGCAGGAAATCTTATACCATTCTCTTTCAACCATGCACGCTGTACAAGGAAAAGCGATAAAGGAGGAATCAAACCTATGAAGCATGAACAGACGACTCTGGCATCCTGTGAGGGCTTTGGAAGTATCTCAAGTTGCAGTTGCGGCCTATACCATATCCATCTGCCGGGAATTTCCGTTCACCTCAGGGAAAAGGGCTTCGATCGTTTGGTGCAAATGATTTTTCAGGCAAAAGAGAATCAGGATTCATATCGTATAAATGATGCAAAACTAAAGAAAAGCCACCTTAAAATAGTTACAAACTAAAAGAACTTAGGGACTTCGCCCCAAGAGGAGCTAAAAACCATGGATCAAAATCCCAATCCGATTCATAGAAATGGAAACAGAAACGTCTTTTGTCCATATTATAGCGATTGCCTGGATCGTGCGGCCAAACTCCACTGGCAGAATTGGGATTGTTCTGAGTGTCCGCACAAACTGACGCAACAACCAATAAAAACAGATCAGATGGCCAGTGGCTTTTGCCCATATTACGAGTTTACGTTAAGAATACACATAAACGTTCTTGAAAAAATCGGTCTTGTGTAGATAAACTTTCGAAACTAAGTCCAAAGGCACCACCGCACTAAAATTATATAATTTTTTAAAAAAAGGCTTGACATCGTTTTTTCATTGGATTATTAGATTTGCCTTATTAAATTAGAAATATAAATATTTATAAGGAATGTCTTACGGTCTCTGGCCTTTAAAGGTGCGGAGAAAGTGAAGGTGTAACTTGGAGCTTTGTATAAAGCTTTGGTTGCGCCTTTTTGTTTTTTTAAGGAGGGAATGAAAAATGACATTAGACGAAGTCAAGCGTGATCAGGAGTGCGAGATTGTGGATATCATTTCAGAGGGTATTATGGGACAGCGGCTTCTGGATATGGGATTTATCCCAGGAACCCGTATAAAAGTTATACGGAACGCGCCTCTTGTGGATCCCGTTGAGTTTTTACTGAAGGGATATCATATCAGCCTGCGTCACTCCGAGGCCAAAAAAGTAGAGGTGAATCTATTATGAGCAGTAAATCTGATAAGATCGTCGTGGCTTTGGCCGGGCAGCCCAATTCCGGTAAATCCACGATCTTCAATATGCTCACCGGGGCCAGACAGCATGTGGCCAACTATCCCGGTGTGACCGTTGAAAAAAAGACCGGCTCTTTCCGCCAGGATGGGGCCCGGATTGAACTGGTTGACCTTCCCGGGACACACAGTCTAACCTCCTATACACTGGAAGAGCGCATTGCCAGAGATTTTTTGCTCAACGATAAGCCTGCAGCAGTTGTTGATGTTGTGGATGCCTCCAATTTAGAGAGAAATCTCTATCTAACCTTTCAATTAGCGGAAATGGATGTTCCTCTTGTCATTAACCTGAACATGATGGATGTGGCCGAAAAGCGGGGCCATAAGATCGACATCCAAAAGCTTAGCCGGCAATTAGGAGCGCCTGTAGTTCCTACAGTGGGAAACAAGGGCAAAGGGAAAGAGCGAATCAGGGAAACGATTCTGGCAACCTCAAAAAAGGGGCGGGCCGCCCCCTTTCGAATCGACTATGGGGATAAACTTGAACCCATTTTAGATTCTCTGGAAAAACGCCTCTCAGAGGAGACGGAAATCTCCGGCCGCTATCCGGTTCGATGGCTTGCGGTAAAGCTGATGGAAAACGACGAAGAAGCACAAAGAGTGGTCAGGAAATACTCGAAAAAAAGCGGAACAATACTGAGGCTGGCGGAAGAAAAAAGAGAGGCCTTTACGCTGGAGCATAAGAAGTCTCCGCAAAAGGTCATCGCCATAGCGCGCCATAAGGAGGCCCAGAGGATCGTGGAGGCGAGTGTCACCCGCAAAAAAGAGATAACCAGTACGCTTACAGACAGGATTGACCAGGTAGCTTGCAACCGCTATCTGGGGCCGGTTATCCTGGTCGCCACCATCTATCTCATTTATGAAATTGCCATAGTCCAGGGCTACAGGATCACTGAATACACGTGGCCCGTGCTTGCCTGGTCCCGGGATCTTATCGCGTCGCTGCTTCCTTCCGAAGGATTTATTTTTGATCCCTTTTTTCGCTCCATGCCCCTGTGGGTTGTAGACGGAACTATCGCCGTACTGAATTATGTGCCTATTTTTCTTATCCTGTTTGCCCTCATAGCCATCCTGGAAGACACGGGTTACATGGCCAGGATGGCCTTTATCCTGGACAGGATATTCAGACACTTCGGCCTCCATGGCCAGTCTGTTCTGCCTATGGTCATTGGCGGCCTGTATGTCGGCGGGTGTGCCATACCTGGAGTTCTCGCGTGCCGGGGAATAAAAGATGAGAAAGCCAGGATAGCAACCATTATGATTGTACCCTTGATGAATTGCCTGGCCAAAATCCCTTTTTATGTGCTCCTAGTCGGGATGTTTTTTGCTGCATATAAAGGGATCGCCATGTTTTTTATTGCGACTATTACCATAATAATAGCTCTTTCCATAGCCAAGATCTTAAACCTTACAGTGCTGAGGAAAAAAGAAAGCGCGCCATTTGTCATGGAGATGCCGCCATATCATCTGCCCACCATACAGGGTGTTCTCAGACGCTGCCTGGAAAGAACATGGCTCTTTGTTAAAAAGATAATTACCATCGTTATTGCGGTTTCTGTCATTGTCTATGTGCTTATCTACTTCCCCGGTATCAGTAAAGAGAGAAAAACTCATTATATAAGCCAGTCAGATCAGGCACAACAAACCTTCTTTGAAAAAACAGGGAAGGATAACTCTTATACCGGTCTTATGACCGGAGACAACTTGATGGAATTTACAAGATATTGGAGAGATTATAAGAAGGCGAAGATGGGGGCTAAAGGCAAAAATGCAAAGGAGGCTATTGATCAAGAATTCAGAGAAAAAAACTTTGAGTTTTTCAAGATCGTAAAAAAGGGGAAATATGAAGTCAAAGGCGAGATGATAAAAGATAAACACGCCAAGAAGGTTTACAATGCCTATAAAAAACTGAGTAAAACCACGAATAAACTACGAAGAGAAATAAAGGACGAGACAATTATAACCAGTTACATGGGCCGTGCCGGGCGTTTTATAGAACCCTTAACCAGGTGGGCAGGATTTAACTGGCGCGTAAATATAGCCCTTATGAGCGCATTTGCTGCCAAAGAAAGCAGCGTGGCGACCTTGGGGGGTATCTACCAATCGCCGCCAGGGGAGAAGGATACGCTTGAAGAGAGGATAAAGGAAAAAGAGAAGGGTTGGACAGCTCTCCATGTGCTGGCCATAATGCTTTTTATGGCCATGTACCCTCCCTGCATTCCCACACTGCTGATGGTTAAGCTTGAGACCGGAAGCACAAAATGGATGCTTTTTGCCACCTTTTATCCGATTGTTTTAGGAATAATCATAGCTGTTCTTGTATTTACCGGCGGGAATTTATTGGGTTTATCCGGAATGCAGGCCATGATTGCCTTTTATATCCTGGCATTAATTTTTCTTGTATTAATGGGTCTTATCAAGAGAGAAGCGGAATTCATTTAAGAAAGGAGGTGTTATGATGAGAAAAACGCTGACAATCCTGATGGCTGTCCTTGCCCTCACAATCTTTCTGATTCCCTGTGCATTTGCCCACACCCCTCTCTGCTCGTGCTCGGATGAGGGGGATGGAACCATTCTCTGCGAAGGAGGGTTTTCCGATGGATCTTCGGCCGCCGGGGTAGAAATGAGAGTGCTGGATTCGACAGGAAAGGTTCTCATAAAAGGAAAGATGAATGAGGACAGTGAGTTTACCTTCAAAAAGCCTGAAGGTGAATACACGTTTATCTTTGATGCAGGTCCTGGCCACGAGGTAAAGGTGCCGAGCTCGGAGATTACAGAATAGGAACTTAGGAATTGAGGATTCGCAGATTACACGGATTAGATGGAATTGTGTCTTTATAATAGTTTGCGTTGTGTACAGCTATTAATAATCTGCGGAAATCAGTGTAATCTGTGGATGGAATTGAGGAATTATTAACAAAGGAGGATAAATTATGAAAAGATTAGTATTGTTTTTGTCTTTAATTATGGTTTTTACATTGAGCGTTCCGGCCTATGCACATTTTCAGATGGTCTACAGCCCGGACAGTGTTCCGAAATCAAAGAAACTCAATCTGAAGTTGGTCTTTACCCATCCCTTTGAGGCAGGTCATACCATGGATATCGGGAAAGATGAGAAGGGTAAGATCCACCCGCCCATTGCTTTTGGTGAAATGCACAAGGAAAAGAAAAAAGATCTCCTTAACACACTAAAACCGATCACTTTTGCCAGCCTGACAAACAAAGGCAAGGCCTATGAGGCCAATGTAAGGCTTAAAGGAATGGGAGATCATGTGTTCTACTTTGTTCCTGCACCTTATTATGAAGGTTCGGAGGACATCTACATCCAGCACTGCACCAAGGTCATATTCAATGTGGCAGGCGCGCCCACGGACTGGGACCGGCCGGTTGGCGATCCTTTGCCCGTGGAGATTGTTCCGCTGGACAAACCGTATGCCCTCTGGGCGGGAAATGTCTTTCGCGGGATCGTCACATGCAAAGGAAAACCGGTTCCTTATTCAGAGATCGAGGTGGAGTACCTGAACCATGATGTGGTGGGAAATGCTTTTGCCAAGGAGGCTAAAGTAGAGGCGCCTCACGATGCCCTGATTACCATGACCATAAAGGCTGATGTAAACGGCGTGTTTGCCTTTGGTATCCCCAAAGCAGGCTGGTGGGGATTTGCCGCCCTGGGAGCCGGAGGGGACCTCAAACACAATGGCAAGGAACTCTCCCAGGATGCAGTTATCTGGGTTCAGGCCCTGGACATGAAATGATGATTAACGAATGATACGCTGATCCACCGGAATTGGTTTTTGTCTTACGGGCCCCGATGCGAGGCGGGGCAAGTGAAGGCGCAACAGGATTTGTAGCAATACCAAGTCCCTTGCGCTTTTTTATTTGAACCGGAAAGGAGGTGTAAAACCAAAACAGATACTGTGTCTGTACGCCGTGTCAATTTAACCGAAAAAAAAAATAAAAACTCATTTCAGGCAGTAAGTAAGAAAAGGAGGAAACAATCGATGAAGAAACTAATCAAGGGGATATTGTGTTTGCTTGTGTGCGGCTCTCTGTTTTCATTCCCGGCTTTTGCCGAGGAGATGTCTAATTACCAACTCATGCAAGAACTAAAAGCGCTCAAAGAAAAAACCCGGATGCTCGAAGAAAAGCTGGATAACCAGGAAAAATTGTCAAAACAAGAAATTTCCAAAGAGGCTCCCACCGGTCCTGAAAGTCAAGGCCTGCCGGAACGTATCCGTCGAATCGAAGAAAAAATAGAACAAAAGGGTGTACTGGAAAAATGGGCGGATAAAATAACCCTGAGCGGAGTCATCGAGGGCGAAGCTTGTTACGAAGATTATGACTATGATGATCCTGCGGAAGATGATTATGACTCGAGTGATATTACCCTGGCCACAGTGGAACTGGGAGTTGATGTGGACATTATAAAACATGTCAAGGGGCATGTGCTGTTTTTATGGGAAGAGGATGATACGGAGCCCGTGGACGTGGACGAGGGGTTTATTACCCTGGATGGAGAGGATGTGGTGCCCCTTTATCTGAATGTGGGCAAGCTCTATGTTCCCTTCGGCAATTTTGAAAGCCATTTTATCAGCGATCCTTTAACGTTAGAGCTTGGGGAGACCCGGGAAAGTGCCCTAACAGTAGGATATGTGAATGAATGGATGGAGGTTTCCGTGAGTGCTTTTAACGGGGACATCGATGAAACCGGAGAAGATAATCACATAGAGAGCTATGTCGCCCGTGCTTCATTTTCCGTTCCCGAGGAACTCATTTCGAATTTCGGTATTACCGGCGGGGTATCTTATATCAGCAATATTGCGGATAGCGACGGCCTTGGAGACGAGATATCCGAGGATCCTGAAGGTGACAAGTATATTGAAGATTATGTCGAAGGTCTGAGCGCCTTTTTAAGCATATCTTATATGGATAAATTTTTCTTTGAGTTTGAATATGTTGGAGCCCTTGATGAATTTGAAGACGGAGAATTGTCATTTGACGGCGGAAATGAATTTCAGCCCGAGACATGGAATCTTGAACTTGCGTATGCGGCCACGGATAGGCTCGAAGTTGCCGTTAAGTACGAGGGCGGCGACGACCTCGGTGATTTTCTTCCCGAAGATCAGTATGGCGCGGCAGTTACCTATGGCCTGTTTGAGAATACATCCCTGTCCCTCGAATATCTCCATGGAGAATTCGAGAATGATGATGAAAGGGATCTGTTTACCACACAGCTTGCTGTTGAATTTTAACATACCCCTTTCCCTCTCTCAGGGCGTAGGGCCTATCTCCGTCCCCCTGTACGCCTACGAGCCGAAAGTCCGACCATAGGGTTACAGGCTTGCCTGTGTCTCGGAGAGAAGCGGGGCCGGAGTCCATCTTTCCCTGTTGAGTCTTGAAAACTATAACAGAGTACAAGGAGAGGGAGCTTTTTCAATTCTAATTGTAAGCGATGCGCCGTCTTGACAAATGGTCCAGAGTAAAATACGTTAAGTTTTTATGGATTATGAAAAAACAATTCACCGAACTTAAATATTGGTGGTTTTAGACGGGCTCGGTTAGCTGGCGTATATGGTGCATCGAAAGTTTCTTCTTATTGGGATACTGGCTTTCATTTTATCATTGTCTGTCGTCACATCATGGTCTCATCCCCATGTTTTTGTTTACAGTGCCGTTGACGTCGTTTTTGATGAAAAGGGCCTTGCAGGTTTCAGAATCAGGTGGCTGTTCGATGAGATGTTCAGCAGTATGATTATTCTTGATTTCGACAAAAACGGCAATAACCGGTTTGAACCATCTGAAATCGAGGATGTTAAAAAGGGCGCCTTTTCAAATCTAGGCGAATTTGACTACTTCACGCATATTAAGATAAACGGCAAGCTATTCAAGGTGAAATTTGTGACCGACTTTTCAGCAGAGATTATAAAAGGCAAATTGGTTTATAATTTCTTTGTGCCTTGCCATGTTCAGGCGATAGAGACTTTCAAGGATGTTAAGTTGTCTATTTATGATCACACATTCTACAGTAGTGTTTTTTTGGTGAAAAATCCAGTGACGTATGAAAACCGGAAACCCTATAAAATTGAACACCGAATTGAAAGAAATAGAAACGAAGCTTATTATTATGGTCAAATATATCCGGAGGAAATTACACTGAGGTTTAAAAGGAAAAATGGTTAGGTTTTTGATGTTGCTGCTAATTTTTCTCCAACTCATTTGTGGGCTCGTAACGGCCAATGCCCAGAATCCTTTTCCCCCCAATAATACCCCTGATCGTGTTGTTCCAAAGCCTCCACCACAAAATTCGTTTCTCACTAAAATCGCGCTGTATCAGCAGCAATTCAAACAAAAAATGGCCGCTATGATTCGGCAGGTCAAGACGTCGGAAAGTATTCGCCCCCTTTTTGCCTTGCTGATGGTCGCGTTTGGATATGGCGTTCTTCATGCCGCCGGGCCCGGGCATGGTAAAGCAGTGGCCATGTTCTATATTCTATCCAGAAACTCGTCTATCGCCAGCGGATTGCTGTTCGGGACCCTGATTGCCTTTTTCCATGGGTTTTCAGGGGCAATTTGCGTGCTCGGGTTGCACTACGTTCTTCAAAAAAGCGTCAGCGGAACGTTGGGGACCGTTTCCCATACAACTCAAATCGTTAGTTTCGGTCTGATTGCTCTCCTTGGGATTGGCATTCTGGCAAAAAATGGGCATGCATTATTTTTTAAATCCGAATCGAGTCCAAATCCCTCAAATAAGAACTCAAAAACATTCAAGAAGGGGTTGCTGCCCTGGGCTGTGGCAGTCGGGTTGGTCCCCTGCCCGGGTGTTGCGATTGTGATACTGTTTTGCCTTTCCATGGATTCGCTGACCCTGGGCCTGTTGCTGGCAGTCTTCATATCGCTCGGAATGGCAACCACGGTCTCTTTTGTTGTTATTGCCGTTGTTATTGGAAAGGGGATTTCTTTTCGCACATTTTCAACGAAACGGACAGAAAGAGTTGAAAGCATCATAGGAGTCGTTTCTGGTTTGGCCGTTACGGCCTTTGGCGTGCTTTTTCTAACAACGGCCATCGGATGAACATCGTTTCTATAAGGATTGATAACTGCTAGTTCCTTTTCTCAGTTGATTCACCTCCTTTTTGCTTTCTTTGGTGTGCCGGCCTCGCCACATGCCCAATAAAAAAGCCCTTCGAGTCAGTTCGACTCAAAGGGCTGCACCCAGCTTGCTTGACCCTTAATGATATGTTTCCATGCAGCCTGTTGCACCGCATGGTGATGGTTATATGTTAAGGCAGGTCTTCTGGCTCCCGGTTCAATCTACTTTCTGCACTTTCCCACCTGATTAAAACCAAGCAGTGGTATATTGCAGATTTTGTCCCCGGCTACAGCGGCGGGACCTCTCCCGATTCTTACGGGATTCCCCATTATGCCAAAGCGGCACCTTGATTCTGTTTTTTTAACAAACTCAGAGAATCTGTCAAGAAGTTGTTTAAAATTGTTAAAATTGAGGATACACAGCAATTGACAGACCTGCCATCACAAAGAATCGCAATAGAACATGAGATCATGTTTACTGTTGAACCGCAACCAAAACTACCCCCAACTTTTTTTCCAACTCATTGATTCTGGCAAGTTCTTCATCTTTGATTTCAGCAGATTTTATGTCCTGGCAGGAAAATGCCAACAGGGTCTTCCCGAGATCCTTTTCGAGTCCCTGGATGGCTTCCAGATCTATACTTTCGGCTTTAGAATAGCTACACAGCATAATAAACCTCCTTTGGTTACAGTGATCAACATGAACACGTTAACTTAAATTAAGGGTCAGACAAACAAAGATCCTAAATTTCTTAAGCTTATTACGGGATGTCACTCTATGCTCCCAACTGAACAAACAATATTCTGTCAAGAGCAAGGTGTGCAGATTTTGAGGGGTTTCTCCATCGGGGAACCTCATCAATAGAGTTTAAAGACCAAGTGACAAAATTAGATAGCGAGAAGTGGATCGAGTGTGAGGTCAGCAGAACAAGTGGTGGAAATACAACGATGTTGAGGACAAATTTCAGAAAAGTATATATTTAAACCTTAATAATGTCAATAAAATTATCATTATTTTTAACGCAGAAATGTTGGATGTCAGCAAACAAGCAGAACCAATGCCTCAGCTATGTTCTTTGAAAAAAAGGATTCTTTCTTCGGCAATAGGCCTGCCCATTTTATTGGGTTCTAAAAAACCTGGTCCTCAGGGCCAGGTCAGAGTTCTATGGCTCTGCCCGTATAAATCAACCGGAGTAATGGAGTATTGGAGTGTTGGAGTGTTGATTTAAAAAAAGAGCTTTAAACTTTCAGATTTTTTCCAGGGATCTGTTTTCTGAAAGCGATGAAAAAAAAGTTTTCTTCCATTACTCCACCACTCCAATACTCCGTAAATAGTTAAATGCCGGCAAACTAAATCCCCTCTGGGGATAATCAGAGCCGGGCCCTCTGGACCCGGATATTTACCTTTAAACACCACCGGCTGATCGACAAATTTTGCTTCCTCGCCTTCAACAGTACAAATAAAAGCCGAAAATATTACAATGAATAACGTGCCAAAAATAAGATGATTTTTCATTTGATCCTCCTTTTCAATTCATATCAATTACATATATCGCAAAATGTCCTCTAAAACTTAACCTTTACAAAACAGATCACCTCCTTTCATTTCATTAGTTCTGCCACACGGGTTTCTGGAAAATTTTGCCACACGGGTTTCTGGAAAAATCAGAAGAGGGGGTGTGGGGGCTATATTCTTCGGGGCGAATTTTCCATCTTCATCAGCCACCGGGTGCCGGAGGCGATATTTTTCAGGAGAGATTTGGTTATGACAACGATTATGGAAATAGCGAACCGGCGCGGATAAGAAAAATATGAGGCCGGATTATGGATTATGAAATCAGGGTAAGTTGGAGGAATAGATCAAGGGATTATTTCAAAAGGATGGTAAATAATATTTGTGGCAGGTGTTAAAACAAGACGACCATGATGCGGATTAAGGCAGGGGAAAAATGATTTCAGATGGGATGAACCCTTGGATACATTGGTATAGGGTGCAGATAGAACGCCTAAATACGAGCACTTGGCGCTGCCAGAAGAGGAATTTCATTGTCAATGGGCAAGAGAGATTTGACAACGGTTCGAAATAGAAATTGCTTGACATGATGCCAGTAAAAGATGATATCTGTAAATAAAATAATGTGTTGAACGGCAGCGATATTGGCAAGGTATCTTGAATCAACCACATCTCTCCCTCCCATGGCTTCCTTTTCAAAGAAATTACTCCTCTAACAGATAAAGTTTAAATGGGAGCTCACACCTTATTTCCCCGCACTCAAACTCTGCTACCTTCTTTTGTCACTTCATTTGACGATATTTGACATATTATTGCTATCATAAAACCTCTAAATATGACCTTACTGCTTGTAAATATTATATAAAATCTATATTATCATTCTGGTTCAATTTTTGCGTCACGACCTATGTGAATGAGAACAATAAAAGGAGGATCGACATGAATTATAGTGTTATGAAAAGATTAATGTTTCTTTTAACTATTGTCTTATTTCTATTTTCTTTCGGCGCATGTAGAACAACTGGGGGAGCGATAGGTTTTGGATGGGGTGAGGGATCAGGATACGGACACCATCATGAAGTCAAAAAAGGAGGACCTCCACCACACGCACCCGCCCATGGATATCGGGCAAAATATAATTATCGTTATTACCCTTCCTGTAGCGTTTACTATGACGACTATAGGAAATTATATTTTTACCTTGAAGGACCTAACTGGCGGATTGCTGCATCGTTGCCGCATTCTATTCAATTGGAATTTGGCAGGTTTGTAAGCATTGAGATGGATTCAGATAGACCTTATATCCATTACGAAGATCACAAGCGCAAATACCCTCCGGGTCAACACAAGAAAAAGTATAAGAAAAAAAATAAATGGCTTGGTTGATAACTGTGATCAGCATGAAGTAAATTAAAAGTTAATCTTAGAAAGTGAGGAAGGACTATGCATTCATTAAGACAAAAAAGAAAATCAATCGCAGTGCTGGTAATTATAACTCTTAGCACCTTCAGCATTATTTCAGCACCAGCCCATGCAGCAATGGTAAATACAGCTGAAATCCTAAAACAAAACCAACATAATCTTGCGTGTAAGCGCATAAATATGTTCCTCGATCGTTCTGAAGTGCAAAAGCATTTGGTGGCCTGGGGTGTAAACCCTGAAGAAGCTAAAACAAGGGTAGATAGCCTTACTGACCAGGAAATTGAGAAAATCGCAGCCCGGATTGATCAATTGCCAGCAGGCGGTGGTGCTTTAGGCACAATAGTTGGGGCAGCGCTAATAATATTTATAGTTTTACTGTTCACAGATATTCTCGGTTTTACCGACGTTTTTTCCTTCGTAAAAAAGGCTGATAAATAATGTCCATTAATAATATAATTCCCAGATTATCATGAAGAATAGTTAGAAAACAGCTCGACCAGAAAAAGAAAGGATAAAGAAAATGGCCTGTTTCCGAAGAGTCATAATTCCGATCATGCTCATCATTTGTCTTGCTCCTATGCTCATTCTCTTAGGATGTAGCAAGATAAATCAAGAGAATTACGACAAATTGCAAGTAGGAATGGAATATGATGAAGTTCTAAAGATTCTCGGTAAACCGGATAATTGTGAATCAATCTTGAATATGAAAAATTGTATATGGGAAGAATCTTCAAAAAGTATAACGATACAACTTGTTGCTGACAAAGTGGTTTTTCTATTCGGGCAGGGGATTTAGGAGCACGTGTGGAAAAATCGAGAGCTAAAATATTAGCGATTTAAAGATGAAATCTTCATTGATATTAATCTGATTACATGCACGAGCATTGCTTATATGAGGGTATAATTTAAAAATTTAATATAATACAGAACTGCCCCTCAAATCAAATTCAAAAGGAGAATATAATGAAAATGCTTAAAATGTTGTTCGTGGTCTCTATGTCGATTTTACTCGTTTCATCGGCAGCCGCAGCAGATGATTTTGACTGGATCAGGGATTTCAATATAAAGGCTGAAGCGGACACATCAGGATTCAGAGCAAGACTTACAACCCGTTTTAAAATAGGTGACACACAAATCAGAATCGTTCTCAACAATGTTGAAGAACCTGCGGACGCCTATATGGTACTCCGGCTCGGAGAAATGTCAAATCAGCCTACAGAATACGTTATTGAAAAATACAAATCTGGTAAGGGCAAAGGCTGGGGCGCACTTGCGAAGACTCTTGGCATAAAGCCCGGATCAAAGGAGTTCCATGCCCTGAAGCGTGGCCAAGATTTTTACGATGATAATGATAGAGGTAAGGGCAAAGCGAAAAGCAAAGGCAAGGCTTGAGCGCAGGAACTGCGTCCATTTAAGTGATTATGTGAAAGTAAGAATGCCTATCCTACCGTTGAATCAGACGGTGATAAAGCTGCCGCTGGTTAGCTCAATCGTTAGCACGCATTTTGGTTAATGCTGATATTTAAATATCTCCAGTCCTGAATTTTTGTGCTTTCAATTATCAATAAGGACAAATCCATTTTCAGGGGTTTGCCCCTTTGTTTTTTTGTCAATTTTTAGATATATGTAATCAGCACGAACTAACTTCTGGTTGTTGTTTTGGCAAGATACATTGAATTTACCACATAACATATCTCCATTCATCTATATCACACATCAATACTACAATGTAGCACAAGCATCTTAAATAATTGTAAATTTGTTGACACAATTTCGATTTTAATATATAAAATTTTAATATATTTTCTTTTGAAAACTGACCGCTATCTCGAATCGGTTTCTTTGTAAATCATCTCTTGCACCGCTGACCTCATTTTCTGTCTGCACTTCATGGTCTAATTTTGATATCTATTGATTTTCTCATTCAACTATTCAAAGTCAATTCGGGGAGTATCACCGTGAAGATACCCCATAAATTAACCATTAATAAACTGTCAAAGGCCTCTTAAAAATAAACTCACTGGTTCTGGTGAGTGTCTCGCATCTTAATAATAATCTTACAACCCTAATAGAATGAAAAAGGAGGTTAATTATGTTGTGTAGCCTTTCGAAAGTTGAGAGTACAGATTTGGAAGCCATCCAGGGACTCGAAAAGGATCTCGGGAAGGCCTTGTTGGCATTTACCTGCCATGACATTAAGCCTGCTGTAATTAAGGATGAAGAGCTTGAAAAAATCAATGAGCTGGAAAAAAAATTAGGTATAGTTTTAGTTGCCGTTAAGTAGTAAATACTGCATATTATATGATAACATTTAGCTTATTAACCACAATATGTTCAAGCAAATATTTTTTAATGCACCATATATTGTATTTTCCTCTTGACAGATGCTCTGACATTGTTTTAAAAGAAAATTCAAGGTGCCATTTTTGGCTTAATAGGGAATCCTGTGAGAATCAGGAGCGGTCCCGCCGCTGTGACCGGTGACGAAATCTGCAATTTACCACTGTCTGGTTTTAACCTGATGGGAAGGTGCAGAAATTAGATTGAACCGGGAGTCAGAAGACCTGCCTTAGTAAATAGCTATATCTCTGCGATGATACAGAGAGTAATTGTTACGAAATAAAAAGGGTCAAGAAAACTGGGTGCAACCCTTCAATCTTATGAGTAAAGATTGAAGGGTTTTTTTATGCAATTTTTTGCATCCTTGGCGGGGCTGAATAGCATAGTGAAAGGAGGTGAAAAGGATGAAATCAGGATTAATCATTTATGTTGTTGGTAAAGAACCGCCGAATTGGGATGCAAAGTTTGAATTGATGACCATAAAGAAAAATACCAAAGTAGACTTGGTTGAAATAATCACAGACAAAACAGGTCACTTTGATGTTTTCGATGCTTGGCGCTCACTTTTGACTAAGGGTATGAAACGAATTACCTGCATGATAGGGGAGTTTTCACCAGCGGGCAATCTTACTCTCACAAACCGTGAACTCCATTTATGCGGATAAGTATCTATTCATTCAGGGGGTCAATCTATGGACCAACGTAGTCAAGACCCCCTGAATGAATTCAAAATGTTGTTCGAATGTTCTGACCGGAAACTATTTGCCAAGTGTTGATACCTGCAATTAAAACGTAACAAAATGATAATTGACCTTTAAATGGTTAAAGTGCATTATCTTGCTGATTTTTCTATTAAAAAAGAGAAAAGGAGGCAGATATGCACAAAGACCAATTAC
>Ga0075114_10000136_pt1 | contig 49082 bp, 37 predicted proteins | sample AntAceMetag02UKM_FD_69784 | JGI IMG/M metagenome (GOLD analysis project Ga0075114, IMG submission 69784) | Saline lake microbial communities from Ace Lake, Antarctica - Antarctic Ace Lake Metagenome 02UKM | ecosystem: Environmental > Aquatic > Non-marine Saline and Alkaline > Saline | place... | reverse complement strand
CACACTTTCCTTTCCCCGGGGGGAGAGGGAGCACACTTTCCTTTCCCCGGGGGGAGAGGGAGCACACTTTCCTTTCCCCGGGGGGTGAGGGAGCACACTCCCCTCTCCCTGTCAGGGAGAGGGGCCGGGGGTGAGGGTCAGCTTCCACGCACTTCGTAATCTGGCACGACGTGCACGCCGACGACGAGGGGCCAGTACTCTCCCTGCCAGTTGCGGCTCAGTCCCACGGCCAGGTAGAGGGCGTCGGCATTCAATCGTTCGTAGAGTTCGTCGTGATCCAGTCTCAGGTAGCCCCCTTTTCCACCCAGCCAGGTCCGGCCCAGTGCGTGGTACTTGAGGTCGGTCACGGAGACGCCGCGCTTGCTCGTGGCCCGAGGATGATTGGCATCGCCTGCCAGCACGAAGCCCATGCGCGTCTCGTACTTGCCGGAGTAGCCGTCCAATGAGAACAACGCCCACACTTGTTCCGGCTGCACCAGGCAGAGCGAGCGGGTGTGGTGGATGAGCACGTCTTCCGGGGCTCGGTCGAGATATTTGGCGAAGAAGCGGCCCCGCCTCTCTCCCTCCAGGCGGCGCAGCAGCCGTGGACGGTGGCGGATGAAATCGGTGCGCCAGTCCTCGACGTGGGGTGGGTCGGGATGTGGCGCGAGCAGGTTCAGTTCGACCACGTCACTGCACTGCACCAGGCGACCATCGGCGTCGGTCATGTCGCCTGGCAGAAGGGTGTCGAACTCGCGCACCGGGCGCACCCAGCGCAGGCCAGTGACGGGGTCAGTCTCGCGGGTGAATCCGGCCGTGCAGATACCGCTGAGCATTTTGCTCATGGCCAGGATCAGAACTTCTTGTGCTGGCATGGTTTTCTCCCTACTCACAGTCGGGGGTGGCATACCCCATGCGCGTTAACCTAAGACAAATGGCCCATGAAAGAAGCCCAGCATGCTCGCCGACCAGCCCCGCCGGGGCATAAAGTGCCCCGGCTACGGATCTACCACCCCGTAAACGGGGTTCAGGAGCCCGATTCATCGGGCGGAAGCTCCGCAGCCCGGCGACGCCTGCCCTGAGCCTGTCGAAGGGTCATCGCCGGGCGGCCTCGGCAAGCACGGCATCCCCCTTAAGTTGACGCGCATGAGGTGGCACACCCCCTTTGAGCATATCTACCCCGCGAAATCCGGAAGACCCATAGCCCTCTACCAGTGGGTACCTCTCCTACAAGTGAATGATGGTTAACTCCAGCAGGTGCCTGGTCCAGTATTCGGCGACCAGGCGGCGGTGACAGTGTTCGGCTGTCGGCTCGGCGCACAGGAGGCACGGCGCGCGATAGCGGGCCAGGACCTCGCGGCCTATCTCTTCGGCGGCCCGTTCTGCCAGGAGTGGCAGGAAGCGGGACTCGTAGGCCGCCCAGTCCTGGTCATCGCGATAACCGTCGAGAATCTCGGGGGTGGGGGCCAGTTCGGGGTGGTGCTCGTAGGCGATGGAGAATCCCTCGCGCAGCAGGAAGGCCAGGTCGTCCCGCTTGGTGTAGCCGGCCAGGTGGGAGGTGTTGCGCAAGCGAACATCAATCACCGCGTCCACGCCGGCCTCGCGCAGTTGGCCGATGAACGTAGCCAGCGGTTTGCGCTGGTAGCCGATGGTATAGACGATGGACGATGGACGGTGGACGTTAAACATCATGGCTTCTCTTCTCGTCCAAACAGCGAAAGTTGCTGGGGCGCTAACTCCCCCCCGACTGTCCTGCCGTCGGGCTGGATGTGGAGCACGCGGACGGTGCGCCCCAACAGGGTCTGGGTGATGAGCAGGTGGCGATGGCAGTGGCGGTGGTCGCCCTCGCTGCACATCACGGCCACACGTCCGGTCTGGGCCAGTTCGAGCAGCCGGTCAATGCCGGCCTGGTAGGCGGACGTCTGCTCGACGCGCGGGTAGTTGGCGTGCTCCTGCCCGGGGTCGTACAGATCTGGGTCGGTTGGCCGGCCACCGAGGGCGTCGCCCAAATACCGGTAGACGATGCCAGCATCCTGGAGGTCGCGGGCCAACGTTTCGCGGTTGAACTGAGGGGTCCAGCGACTGTAGGGCTGGCTGCGCACGTCCACGACGAGTGTGATCCCGTGTTGGCGCAACAGGTCAACGAACGTTTCGGTCGTGTGGTCGCTGTGGCCGATGGTGTGAATCAGCAGGTCTTTGGGCATGGTCGTCCGTCTCGTCTCGTTATGGCAGAAGTATAGCGAAATCTGGCCAAAAGACAAATGGGCAAATGATGATGGGGTTCGTAGTAACGACTTTAGTCGTTTGGGCCGCGCAACCAGCGACTAAAGTCGCCACGTAAGCGTTCAGTGGGGGGGGGTAAAATGGAACACAGATTTAACGGATCGAACGGATTTTCACGGATAAAAAAGAAAAATCCGTGCGAATCCGTAAAATCCGTCTGATCCGCGTTCTATTTCGTCATGGCCTGAACGGTTACGTCGCCACTACGATGCCATATCACGCGGCAACGATGCTAAAACGGGAATTGCTGCTTGTTTGTGATTGCACGTACTCCCCGATATACCTCCACAGTAGGCTGATGACCCGCATCTGCAATCGTTCATCGGCCGTCCGGCTTCTTGCCCACCGAAGGATGTCCTCTTGTATCTCTTCTCGGTATTGTTGATAGGCATCCAATACTTGCTGGCAGACTTCATCGTCTTCGGGGACATGGACCTTCCCAGTGTTTCCTGCCTCTTGCCACGCCTGGACAAATTTGGCCTTGATCATACTTCCGGCGTATCTGAGATCTTCTCCGATCATGATATAACCCTGGCCCAGTGCGCCCGCTCCGGTGAAAAGCTCTTGTCCCACCTGTACTTCGCCCTCAGGCAAGCGAAACTTCTTAGTCGGCGTGTCAGGAAGCACGAAGCCGTCAGGGAAGCGACGGAAGACTGATTTGTCCATCTCACGCCAGATTTCCTTCGCCAGGGTGCGGGCGCTGGCCGTGCGCTTGGTGCGGGCGGCTTTGATGCGATTCTCCATGGCAATCTCTTCCAACTTCCGCTTACGCTTGTACAGCCGCTTCAATTCGTCATACACCCGCTCGCGCCACCGTTGCCGCTCGGTTGGATCACTCACGCCCAGTGCTTCAAGGACGGCGTCGTCCAGCTCTACCCTGTCGGCTTGCTCTAATTCATCACCCATCGGGTAAATGGGCAAGGCAGGGCGCTGCATCAGCTTATCGAGGGCCACTCTCAAACGATCAGCAACATCAGGAGAGATCTGACGAGGATCAACGACCAATATTCGTTTGGTTTCAAAGACCATCGTGTCGGTGTTTCCTTCGCGACCTACTCTCCGTCCATAAATCTCCTTGGACCAGGCAACCAGCGTGGAGTTAAGAATCGCTCCCAGCACCTTCGGATCCACGTTCTCGCGGGCTTTGATGGCATATAGTCGGCAGTTGATAGGTAAGTTCTCATCGTTGAAGGTCACGATGTGCCGGTATTGGTGAGCCTTGGGCCATAGGACATCACCGTCGGCCAGGCTGTCGCACAACTCGTACCAGGCCCTCTCACCTTCAATCACTCGCGCCTGACAGGTTACATTCCTGTCGTATCCCTCCCGCTCGCCGTAGCGAATGTAATCGAGCACGTGAGTACCTTCCAGGCTCTCTGGTTGTCCGTCAACGAGTAGAACCTTTTTGTTCAAGGCTGATTTGTCCAATTTTGGGCCACTTAACTCCATCACGCTGGATACCAACGGCCTCAAATATTGAGCCTCGATCCGATGCGCCGAGCCGTCGCCATCTTTGACCACGCGCACGCTCCCCGTTTGGCTCCGGGCCAGACCATAGACTTCGGCCAGGGTCTCGTTGTCCAGGCCATCGGTGATGTCCTGCACGTAGAAGAACTTGTCCGCACCAGACTTGACACCATATTTCACCGTGGCCACACTGCGTAGCGGCACCAACTTGTCACCGAAGGCATTGAGCAGTTCAAAGAATAGATCGGGGGCGCGCAGATGGATGCTCCACTTGGTGCCCGCGTAGCGCCCCTCTTGCTCCCGCAGCACGGCCCAGTCACCGTCCCAATCTGCAGGTAGTTCAGCACCTTCATCCTTGAACTCCCATCCCTCCAGCGTCAGTTGCCCCTGGTTCACCACACGCACCCGCCAATGGTCGTCGTTGATACTCTCTGTCAAACCTTCGATTTCGGCTACCAGAGCGTCCACGGCCTGTTGGCGCACGGCCTCGTTTTCAGTTTGGGGCAAGAGTTGGCTCAATGGTTGGCGCAGAAAGACAAACTTGATGTCATTGTCGGCCCGGACCTGGGGGTCATCAGTGCGCCGCAAAATAGTCGCCGCAGTGTTCACCCGTGCCTCGGTGAACCACGGTTCGACGTCGCTTTCCAGCACAGCGAGCACCTGGAACCGCTCCAGAATGAATTCTTGTAACTTGAAGCCATACTCGTTATCAAGCCAACCACTTCCAGTCAATAGGCCGATGTAACCCCCCTCGGGCAAAAAGTGAGCACCGTGGGGCCAGAAGTAAATGTATAGATCAGACCGAGCCGAAGGTTTTGGAGCACCCTTACCCCATTCTTCGTAGAACAGTTCTTTGAGGAACTCTTTGTAGGGCTTGTTGGGAGCCCCCTTTACTCGGAGGATGTGATCTATGTCCTCCTGGCGGACGTAAGGTGGATTGCCCACCACGACATCCACCTGATCAATGGGAATGTGTACCTGCTGATTGTTGCCCAGTCCCTCAACCTTGAGCACCCCCTGAGCCGGTATCTGGAAAACGGGATGGCCCCGGCGCACATTGAAGAAATCTTCGACGGCCACCCGTGGGTAGTTAGGTTCGCTGTCCAGGTCGCGAGCGGCCAGGTTGATCAACGCCAGATGGGCTGCAAAGGGCGAGATGTCCACACCGTAGATCTGCTCAAGCAACTGAGCGTGGGATAGTGTGCCACCGCTCAACTGCTTTTTGCGAGCATAGGCCCGCACCAGGAACGTGCCCCCGCCACAAGCAGGGTCGGCAACCACAGCATCGGGCTGGCGAATACAAAACCCATTAATCACGTCCACCAGGTCGGGCATGGTGTAATGCTGGCCGTAGCGATGTCGTTCTTCGGGACTGATCAGCCGCTCAAAGACACGTCCCACGATGTCATAGTTCAGACGGGTGAAGTCGTAAGCGTCAATGTGGTCAATCAGGTTGCGCCACCCTTCGAGGGCAACAGGGGCCAGGAAAGGCAGCATATCGGCAAAGTTATGCAGGTAAACCGTCTCGTAATCCCCTGAAGCCCAGATCGCTTTCTCAAAGAACGCGTTCAGCGCCTGGTGCATTTTCTCGCCCGTGTCTTCCAGGGGGCCAAAAGAGATGGTGGGTAACTTGTCGCTGTAGCGACGGCGCAGGGCGTTGTAGAACATCAACTTGTTGACCAGCCGGTAGCAGCTTGTTTTAGCCGCTCGCTCCAGATCAACGACGAGTGTCTCTTCTGAGTGAGTCCAGCCCATCTCGTTGACCATCCAGGCTACCAACTCACCCCGAAAGACGACGTCGGTTTGGTACCGTTTGTGAAGCGCATCTACCGTATGAAATACGATGGTATCCAGCGCCGTGTCCAACATCTCGATAAAGCGCGCGTCCAGCGGCTTGACGGGCAGAACTTGTAGACCACGGTGGATGTCGGCAAAGGAGGTGAGGAAATCTTCAAGAAAAGCCTTGATCTTTTCTTGAACGGGGGTAAGCGAGAGTTGTTTATTGTCGTGGATGTCCACGACCTCAAACAGGCGTTGGTCGCGCTGAATCAGGGGAACGCCTGGCTCGAACGTTTTCCACAGCACCAGGCGATTGACGTTCCAGGTGAAAAAGTACCCCACGCCTTCGTCATCGGCCTTTTTGTGCGCATCAATGACCACGGCTTCGTTGTATGGCGTGAGGCCATCGGGCTTGTCTGGCAACTTGATCTCGCCGGTCAAAGCCAGGTTGCCGTCCCGATCGTAGAGCGTCAGGTCGCGGCGTTTGCGTCTGCCTTTGGCGCTCTCTTCAATAGTCGCCTCTCCAAAAGGCAGGTCAAGCCGCTTGTCCAGAATCTCATCTATCCAGTTGGTGACGTGGTTGACAAAGGTAAGTTCGTGCATGTGCTATCCTCTGCGGCGAACAAAATGGCAGCTCGTCTCATGATTCCTACATTTGCGCTATCCCTATCTTCTTCTCTCCCGCCGTTTCATCATCCGCTTGTCTGCTCCCATCCGTTGTTTTTCGCCCTGCTTCCCAGGCTCAGACGGGCTCAGTTACCTTGCCCCAATGCTTTCAACTGCTCCTCCGTCTGCTGCCGCCAATAGGGATCGTTGCTCAACTCCAGGAATTCGTTGAAGTCGGCAATGGCTTTATCTTCTTCTCCCTTCAACTTATGAGCGAGCCCGCGGTTGTAGTAGGCTTCGGCGAAGTCGGGCTGGAGTTGGATGGCCTGGTCGAAGTCGGCGATGGCGCGGTCATAGTCGCCTTTGTGGGCGTAGGCAAGCCCCCGGTTGTAGTAGGCATCGGCGTCGTCGGGCTGGAGTTGGATGGCCTGGTCGTAGTCGGCGATGGCGCGGTCGTAGTCGCCTTTGTCGGCGTAGGCGACCCCGCGGTTGCTATAGGCCGCGGCGTAGTCGGGCTGGAGTTGGATGGCCTGGTCGAAGTCGGCGATGGCGCGGTCGTAGTCGCCTTTGTCGGCGTAGGCGTTCCCGCGGTTGTTGTAGGCTTTGGCGTAGTCGGGCTGGAGTTGGATGGCCTGGTCGTAGTCGGCGATGGCGCGGTCGTAGTCGCCTTTGGCGTAGTAGGCGGTCCCGCGGTTGTTGTAGGCCGCGGTGAGGTCGGGCTGGAGTTGGATGGCCTGGTCGTAGTCGGCGATGGCGCGGTCGTAGTTGCCCTTGTGGTAGTAGGCGTTCCCGCGGCCTACATAGGTTTCGGCGTAGTCGGGCTGGAGTTGGATGGCCTGATCGTAGTCGGCGATGGCGCGGTCGTAGTCGCCTTTGTCGGCGTAGGCGACCCCGCGGTTGTTGTAGGCTTCGGCGAGGTCGGGCTGGAGTTGGACGGCCTGGTCGTAGTCGGCGATGGCGCGATCGTAGTCGCCTTTGCCGGCGTAGGCGTTCCCGCGGTTGTTGTAGGCCTCGGCGAAGTCGGGCTGGAGTTGGATGGCCTGGTCGAAGTCGGCGATGGCGCGGTCGTAGTCGCCTGTATCGGTATAGGCGACCCCGTGGTTGTTGTAGGCCCCGGCGTCGTCGGGCTGGAGTTGGATGGCCCGGTCGTAGTCGGCGATGGCACGGTCGTAGTCGCCTTTGTGAGCGTAGGCATTCCCGCGGTGCAAGTAGATTGTGCCCTGGTCCAGCGCGGGTATGCGCTCTGTGGTCTGGCTCAGCGCGTCGCCGAAGCAGGCGATGGCTCCGTCCCAGTCTTCCGCCGCGTAGCGGGCCATGCCCACGGAGAAGAGGCTCAGATAGGCCATCTCATCCGAGAGACGAGTTTGCAGGTCGAAACTCTCCAGTTCGGCCACGGCCATCGTACGCACCTGGCCCTTTGCTTCCGGCCTCAGTTCAGGCATGTATTCCGGCGGACGCAGCATCTCGAAGTGCACGTTCAGCGGCACGGCTTCGGCCATCACCCCGTACCAGCCCCAGATGACGATGGCCGCTTTGCGCTTCTCCCCCTCGGCGCGGGCGGCGGCGCTCCCTTCCGCTTCGGTGATGGCCCGTCCCAGAGGCTCGATTTCCACATCGTCATAGTCCTCCAGCGCAGCGCGCAGGCGCGCCAGCACAGTCTCGGTCACGCGGTACTTTTGTGGTTCCGGCCCGTCAAAGTCGGTGACGAGGATGATGACCTTGTCGGGAGGCTGGGCCAGTTGGTAGTGATGGTAGACTATCCCGCCCGCCGTCAGCAGGGGGATGATGACCAGACCAGCCAGCGCCCAGCGACGCCAGCGGGGATATAACCAGGCCCGTTTGTCACCTATCACCAGCGGCCAGGTGCGCTTGAAAGCCAGGTAGGCGCAGCCCAGGGTTCCACCGCCCGCGCCTATCGCCAGCAACGCGATGGTCACCAGGCCCGTATCGCCCTGCAGTAGTTTGATAAATCCCACCACCGCAGTGACGAAGGCGACGAACCCCGTGATCCAGCCGGGGAGTCTTGGGATGAAGTCAGGCCAGTTACGCTTGTCGCGAGTCATCTGCGATCAACACTTCCTCGTATAATACGTGTGGTGTGGGGGCACCAGCCTGCCGTCCGCTTGATAACTCAAGGAATCGCTCTCCCTGGCGGCACTTCGCACTAAGATAAGATGGGCGACTGTGGCCCGTCTCTATTATATCCAACAGCGTCACTTGCACAAACGAACGCCGCCAACCGCCCCACTTCCCCCACCACGAAAGGTGCCGGTAGGCGAAAAACGCGGGGGCGCGGGCTAGTCTTGCGGCGAAAGGCCGTCGTCACACCCACGGCGGGCCGCCCTCCCGGCTGCGCCTGGCTTGGCGACGTCGCCGGTGTCTTTGCGCTGCCTGTCCTGAGCCTGCCGAAGGAGTCTCACGCACGGTTTGGCAGTAACAGCGGGGTGGGCGACTGCCCCGCCGACCATAACTTGGGCCGCGCACCACTTGACCTGACTTCCCCGCTCATCCTCCACGCTTCGGGCGAACAAGTCGCGGTGCGCGGTTTCGAGCGAACGGATCGCACCATGCGTCTGTTAGCCGCGTCCCTGTCCAAAGGCTTCAAGGCTACGACAACTCTTTCATTTGTCTTAATACGGCGATTAGGGCCTGTTTGACATCGTCCTGGGCAGCAGGAACGTGGACCCCATTGATTGTCAGAGTCCGGCAGTCCAACACTCTGATCCGGATCTCTCGTTTACTCAATCTCCCGGGGGCAACCGGCCAGCTCATCCGGATCTCATTTGGCGCCTCGGTAATAGCACCTGTGTTACTCAATATGTGCTTGTTGACCTGGTCAAGAAGCTCACGCCCGTTGATCTGCGACAGAGCATTTGATGGAACTGCAAGGCCTGGTGATGCTTTTCCAAATGAAGCGGCAGGCGATTCTGTCACGTCGGACGTAAACGCTGCTTCTCTGGGCTTCGGGGTTGGTTTGGGTGAAGGGTGCGGCGCAGAGAGATGAGTACGTGTGCCGGAGGCAAGGAGGTGTGACTCTCTCTTCCTACCACTTGCACGGTAGAACACAATCCCAGCGCCAACCGCAACTAGGGTGCCACCAGCGAGTACTATGGCTGCCAGAATGCCAACATTGAACCAGTTCCATGTCTCACTGACCGCGTGCATTTCCAACGGTTCATAGTTGTTAACCGTCCACAACATCGTGTTCGAGTCGCTCGCAAAGATGCCGTTGGTCTGAGTTACATCCCCAGGAAGACGCACAGATATCTGGAACTCGAACATACCACTGGGGTCGACAATCAAGTCTTGAGGCCTCTCCTCATCCCCGAGAAGTGGGGCAAGTCGCGCATCGAGCATAAACTGATCTTTGATCAGTCCTTGTTGATGGATCAATGAAAACCTCTCGAACAACTCGGTGTCACCCAGACGCGAGTTCAGATCGGCCAAGTCTGCAAAAGATGAGGTGGCTTCAATCCATTCGTACTCACCTTCTGTCCAGCGCCTAACTGCAACATCTTCCCCTGACTCTTCCTCAGCAGATAGCTCTTGGCTTAATCTTTGCATTAAGCCCTCGCCGTCAGTACCAGCCAGGGACATGGCTTGTTGGGTCATTCCTACAGCCACACCCAATGTTCCAGAACCATCTGGCTCCACAGTGATTGCAACTCGTGCTTTGACGCACCCACTGAATGTAAGCGACAGCGTCACTGCCGCCAATAGGCAGATGAGCTTGCTGAGCTTTCTTGCATTCATAGCCATCGCCTCCCGGTATTCCGCGGCACGCCACTCTGTCAAATGACGCGTTACCACGGTAGGACTGTCAGTTACCCAACACCCCTCGCATAGATCCCGGCGTGCGGTTCTGCAGCGGCGGTGGCGCTCACCACTGCCCCGCCGACCATAGCTAGGCCGCACGCTTGCTAGTCCCGCAGGTTGGCGAATGGCCGCTGTCCGTTGTGCGCGTCCCTGAAGTTGGTGATCAGGCGCTTCTCTACCTTGTCGGGAATGTGATGCGGTGTTGGTTTCCAACACACCAGAAACGCACCCGAACCCGCCACCTGCCAGACCAAGCGCCCACCCCAGTGCGGCACCGGTTGCCCCTCCCCGAACTTGAGGCATATAGCGAGTCGTGTTCGAAGTGTCGCGTCTTGCCTGGGCCCGCCGGCCTTACCGATGTAGAGAACAAGAGTCCCTTTCACCCAGTTTCTGCAAAGCTTCTCAACTGGCACAGTGGGATCGTCGCCTTTGAAGTGACCCGCTGGGCTCACGGCGAGGAACACGGGCGGCGCAGCAGAGTCGCGTACGATCAGGTAGACGCCCATCTCTTTGGGAACGTCTTTGAGTTGCGTCCTTCGAAGATGGTCGATTGTGAGAAAGCCTTGAAAGCCTGCCTCTTTGATTGAATCAATGTCCTGAAACATGTGGTCCTGCCTTCGAGCGCGCCGCCATCGTAGTAGGAGTGCCAGTTACCCAACAGCCCTCCACACATCCCGGTGTGCGGTTTTCTCGCACTCGGGCTCTTCAGACAGCCTCGCTTCCGCAGCACGTACTATCACGGCGTCTATGCTATCCCCCGCAGTGAAGATTTGCCTTGTTGATTCGGCCCTCCGTGTCCCGGCAAGGTTTCCTTTACCTCTGGATCTGAGCAGGACCGGCTAATCCGACAAACAACACAGCCAACCACCTACCAGGATCTCTCCCTGGATAGGGGTCGGCTGCCAATCGTTCACATTGCCCTCCTCGGTAAACTGCGATTGCGACGAGGACCGCGCCGGTGCTGCACTCCGGTCTACGCTATTAGTGTACCGTAGGTTAGTACAAAAGTCAAAAGGAAGTCAAAACCATGAACTCCGTGCTTTTATCACGAATGGCACGAATATGCGAATTCCACGAATGTTTGACTAGACTTCCCTGGAAGAAGGGCGATTCTTAACGCAGAGACGCAAAGGCGCAGAGATTCTTGGACTGCGCTTCAGTATTTGAGGACATCTCACTGCACACTCCACACATGCACCACCGGCTTGGCATCATCTGCAAACAGTTCTAAAACATACAGGAGATCGTTGTTCCGGTCGTAGGCAACGGCGCCAATCCGGTGTATGCGCTGAACTCCGGTGCCCAGCATGTCTTGTTCGCTTTCTGGAGGATTGAGAAACAGATATTCGTCTATGTCCAGGGAGGCATAAGGCTGAGGCTCCCAGGACTCTATTCCCCCCTCTGCTACCTGGGCGAGGTCCGCCGGATCGTAGAGGATGAACTGGGCATCGAAGCGGGCGCTCCACCAGCCTCTGCTGTCAGGGTGACCTTCACATTCTGTCAGATCTTCTTCCGGACAGGGCGTGCCATCGGCCAGCCAGCAGACGGTGAACTCTCCAACAGATGCCTCGTCCACGCATGGATATTCGGGGCCGGCAGGATTGGTATATCCATACCAGTACTTTGCTCCTGTTCCCTTGGTGCCGGCAAACAGGATCGCTGACTTGCCTGTGTTGGTCGTTATCCAGGCGCCTCCTTCCCATTCGTCAGGGTGTTGGTAGCCGTCGAGACAGCGTTCAATGTTGCCGGTATTCAATGAACTCTCGTAGAGCAATAGCACCGTCTCCTCAAGATGTGTTCCTGCCGACGCGGGTGTACCGGCATCATCAATCCAGGGGCGATAGGCAAAGAGTGCCGGCCCCATTCCTGACCAGCCGCCATCCCTGAAGCGTCCGGTTCCCAGGTATCGGCCCTCTGCGTATTCATCTGCCCAGGATGCCGGGATCTCGAACATATATCCATTGACACTGTAACAAGACTGGTTGCCGATGAACCAGGTTCCCTGCATATCAGGCGCTTCCAGGTTTGGATCGAACCAGGCATGGGTAGCAACTGGCGTTTCAGGCTCAAAGTGCTGCCCCCAGGCCAGATGTATCTTGGGGCCGGTTGCTGAGGTATCCAGATACTCCATTCCTATGCGGGGGAGCTCTTCGAGCTCTGTGAAAAACCCTTCGGCCACATTGTGAAACCCCTGGAGAAATTCCGCTTGACTGAGTTCTTCCAAGGTATCCGTTATGACCGGCACGGGAATTCTGATTTCGGCCACCTGGCTGCCATCCGGCAGTTCCCCATAGGCCAATCTGTCGTGTCCTGTTATGAACAATGACCCTGGAAATCCGTCATTGGAACCCGAAGGGTCTCCATTGGGATTGAAGGTCATTGCATTCCCAGCGTAAGCAAAGGTCTCCGGCCGCACGTCGCCACCAGGCAGCCGGAACGCACCAAGATACTGCAAGTCCCCCGGCTGGACCACTTGCGGTATAGGACTAGATGGATACTCCTTGGCAACCAGGGGCAGATAGTCAAAGGCAGTGGGGGTTATTGCGGCTTTTTGCATGGGGCGATCAGCACCAATGGAGCCCAGGGACAGTGATGACAACAGTAACAAGACTACCGCTATGATAGCCACTGACGCACACAGGATGCGTTTCATACTACCCTCCTCGGTGAATACGATTGCGGCGAGGATTATGTCGGTGCTACACTCCGATCTGTGCTATTAGTCTACCGCAGGGTAGTACAAAAGTCAAAAGGAAGTCAAAAGAGGGTAACTGCTCTGTAATCCCTGCCGGCCCGCTGGCTTGACGGCATCCTGCTTCGTGGTACACTCTGGAGCGTCATAGGAGGTGCTATGCCAGAGAAAACCATCGCGCTGATCGCGCACGACGGCAAAAAGGCGGACATGGTCGCCTTCGCCACGTTCAATCGGGAAAAACTGATGTGCTTCAATCTGATCGCTACAGCCACGACTGGTCGTCTGCTGATTGAGAAGGTGGGGTTAGACGTCGAGTACCTGCTTTCGGGGCCGCATGGGGGTGACGCGCAGATCGCAGCCCGCGTGGCGCAGGGTGAAGTGGACGCTGTGTTCTTTTTCGTGGACTCGCTCGATAAGCACCCCCACGACCCCGACATCCAGACGCTGCTGCGCGCCTGCAACGTCCACAACGTGCCCATCGCCACCAACGTCGCCACAGCCGATCTGATCATCTCCGAAGAAGCGCTGTGAGCATGCCTCATAACTTAAGGCCATTTTGGGTTTCTCAAGGAGCGGTTTTCCTGCGATTCAGGGCAAATCTTGCCAGCCAGACCTGAATTTCAGACCAAATCAAGTGTCCAGATTCGTCCTGGGCACGAAAACAGGCCGTTTCGTTGCCCACTTAGCGCCATTTTGACAACTGACAGACACCATTTCGTTAAGTTATGACAGATGGCTGTGAGCAAGAATCCCAAGACATTGCCTCCCCACTACCGCTGGAACTTCGTCGCCTTCGTAGTTGACTATGTCTGCTTCGGGGTGGCCTTGACGTTCACCAGCCCCAGCAGCGTGCTGCCTGCCTTCGTCCGTCAATTGACCGACTCAGCACCTGTGATCGGGCTGGTCGGTACGATTTTCCGCGGCGGCTGGCTGCTGCCCCAACTGGCGGCCGCCCGCTTGATCAACGACAAGCCACGCAAGAAGCCGTACATGATCGCCGGAATGGCCGGACGGGTTCTGTTCTGGGTGGTCGCGCTATCGTTGTGGGCCGGGCTGGCCCGTTATCCCACGGCTATGCTGGTCCTGTTTTTCGCCTGCTTTGGCCTCTTCGCCGCCAGCGATGGTGTCGGTAGCGTGGCCTGGTTCGACATCATGGCGCGGGCTATCCCGCTGAAGCGGCGGGGTCGCTTGATTGGGGTGGGCCAGGTCATCAGCGGGTTGTTGGGTGTAGGTGTGGGGGCGTTGGTGGGGTTGATACTGAGCAGTCCCAGATTCCATTTCCCCGCCAATTACGCGCTGCTCTTCGCGCTGGCAGGCGTGTCGTTTATTCCCTCGGCAGTCGCCCTGATCTTGGTACGAGAGCCCCCACCGCAGGACGCAGGCCCGGAGGCGGACGGTCGAGTGCAGCGTGGCTGGCTGAAATTCCTGGTTTCCGACGCGGCCTTTCGTCGCCTGATGGTCTGTCGCATTCTGGTCGGCATGATCGATTTAGCCGTCCCTTTCTACGTGGGACATGCGGCTGATGTGCTGCGGTTGCCGGAGAGTCTCGTCGGCGGATTTGTCGTCGCCCAGACACTGGCAGGGGTGATCGCCAGCGCTGTGCTGGGTCCGATCAGCGAACGCTGGGGGCCGAGGTACGTCGCCCGCATCGGGAGCGCGGCTGCGGTGGCCGGGCCGCTTTTTGCGCTGGCAGCACACCTGGCAGGCGGTGGCTGGCTGGTCCGGGCATACCCTTTCGTCTATGTATCGCTGGGGATTGTGAACAACGTGTGGATGCTGGGCTTCATCAACTATCTACTGGAGATCGCGCCAGAGGGGAAACGCCCGGCCTACGTCGGCCTGGGCAACACCATCATGGGGGTGCTGACGGTGGTGCCGATGATGGGTGGGTGGCTGCTGGAGGCGACTTCGTATCCTACGCTTTTCGGCGTGACGGCGGCGATTGTGGCAGCCGGCTTCGTGTTCACCCTGGGGCTGAAGCCGTCTCAGCGGGATGCCGGTGATGAGGGTCGAGCGTGAGCGAGCGGCAGGGCGGTGGTGGGGGCGCGGGGACCGCGGTCCTACGGAAGCGCACCGCGTTTCTGGTGGTGCTGGTTGCCACCATCGGCGGGACGCTGTGGTACTGGCGCGAACCGCTGTGGGCTCTTTTCAGCGACCAGGAGCGCATACGGGAATGGGTGGCGGGCTTTGGCCCCTGGGGTCCATTGGCCAGTATCGCGCTCAACGTAGCGCAGGTGCTCCTGGCACCGGTACCGGGCCAGTTCGTGGGACTGGTGAATGGCTATCTGTACGGCGTCTGGTCTGGCACGCTCTACAGCATGATCGGGCTGCTGCTGGGGACGACGCTAGCGATGGCGTTGGGGCGTTGGTTTGGGCGACCGCTGGTTGAGCGTCTGGTGAGCCCGGAGAAGTTGGCGCACTGGGATCGGATCGCCGGCCGCCAGGGACCGCTGTTCTTCTTCCTCGTCTTTCTGTTCCCCCTGGTCCCTGACGACATCGCTTGTTTCCTGATTGGGCTCAGCCCGCTCGTGATTCCACGTATGCTCGTACTGACTACGCTGGGGCGGCTGCCGGGAGTGTTCGTCTCTTGTTGGTTGGGGGCCTACGCGACGGAGTTACCGTGGTGGGCGTGGATCCCGTTGGGTGGCGGGGCGGCCGCCTTAGCGTGGGTCTTCTGGCGCTACCAGGCGCGGCTGGAGGCTCTCATGGTGCGTCTCATCCAACGATTGGCGGGACGGCGTGGATCGAAGGCAGCATAAGGCCAGCCTGACAGGTTTCAGCAGGGGTGCGTGAGGTAATGAGCACGTGCGGCTGGATCGCCAGGTCCAGCCGGAGCGAGGTGCGACTTTTATATCTACTGCACGTGTGCGCCAGGCACGGGCAAAGCAGCCAGGATTTCGCGCAGCATGGCCTCGCCGGTGATATCCTTGAGACGCGCTGAGGGACTGAGGATGAGCCTGTGTGCCAGCGTCTCTGTTGCCAGAGCCTTGATGTCGTCGGGGATGACGTAGTCACGTCCCTGTATCGCCGCCCGTGCCTGCCCAGTGCGGTAGAGAGCCAGCGATCCCCGGGGGCTGGCCCCGAGATAAATGTCGGGGTGGCGGCGTGTCCGTGTGATGATGTCTACGATGTAGCGCTTGATTTTCTCGTCCACGTAGACATCCTTCAATTCCTCCTGGGCGGCGACCAGTTCCTCGGCCCCCACGACCTGCTCGATCTGCGTCAGCGGATGAACGTGCTGCTGTGCATTGAGGATAGCGATCTCGTCGGCTGGATCGGGATAACCCAGCCGGATGCACATCAGGAAACGGTCCAGTTGGGCTTCGGGCAGCGGGAAGGTGCCCTCGTACTCGATGGGGTTCTGGGTCGCCAGGATGAGGAAAGGACGTGGCAACGGGTGGGTGACACCATCCACCGTGACCTGCAATTCTTGCATCGCCTCCAGCATCGCCGCCTGGGTCTTCGGCGTGGCACGGTTGACTTCGTCGGTGAGGACGATCTGGGCCATGATAGGGCCGGGGCGGAACTCGAACTCGCGCGTCTTCTGGTTGAAAATGGAAACGCCCGTTACGTCCGAGGGCAGCATGTCGGGCGTGAACTGGATGCGGCGGAAGGTGCAGCCGAGCGACTTGGCTAGCGCCCGTGCCAGCATCGTTTTGCCCACGCCAGGCACGTCCTCGATCAGGATGTGTCCTTGTGAGAACAAGCCGATGGTGATGAGTTCGATGACCTCTCGCTTGCCGATGATGACACGCTCGACGTTCTCAATGATCCGGTTGGCGACTGCTTGTACCTCATTCATCGAAATCCCCCCGTATGATTATATCAGTTTTCGCGATGTGTACCAAACCGCCGAGGGTCGCGCCACCTTGTCCAGCGAGCTGCTCGTCAGTTACGTGGGCCACAGTTCCTGGCACCAGTGGGCCGTGGAGCGGCTGTTCCACCTGGACGACGTGGCGAGCCTACACAACTAGCAGTGACCGTCGGGAGATCATTGCCGGAGACCGGGCGAATCACAGTATCATCTCAATATTCTGGGGCCAACGTAGGGCAAATTGGCAATTTGCCCCACCTTCCCCGACTTATTGAGAGGATACGAATCACACTACTACCGGTAGTGGTGGGGCTGCTGGCCGAGGGGTTGAGCCTTTTGATAGCCGGGTTGGCTGACAGACTGTCGCCTGCGGCCCGTCTGGGCCAATGAGCGTGTCGAGGCGGAGCAACCGGCCCGCTTTTGTCAGGTGGTGTCGGCGGGCCTCCCACACTGGGGGCAAAAACGACTTCCCTCCCTCAATTGGCCACCACAGTGCCGGCAATAGCGCGGCTGGCGGCCCGGTGTGAGAGTTTCACCGCAGGCAGGGCAGAAGAGCGCGCCGGGGCGTACCGCCGCTCCGCAGGATGGGCAGCGCACGAGCCGAGTCGGCGGGTGAATGGGACGCGGCGGAGGCACGTGAGGCGCGGGGTGGGGGGCTGGTTGCCGAACCGGTTGATCCCGCCGTGCACGCCGCCTCAGTATGAGCAGGCCGACTCCGGCGACGAGCAACAGTCCTACCCCGGCACAGCCCAGCCCTCCTATGAGCAGTCCAATGCCGGTCAGTGCCAGCAGGCTTGTTCCGACCCCTGATGATGACACTGGCTCCGGGGTGACGTAGACCACCGGGGTGGGGGTGGGCAACGGTGCGGGGGTTGCGGTGGGGCCGGTGGGTTGTGGTGTCGGTGTGGTCGTGGGCGCAGGGGACGCGCCGGCCGGAGGTGGCGATGGCAGTTGCAGCCGTCCGTAGCCGTAGCCGGTGTCCGGACCGTCGGGCCCCAGGTCTACGGCGTGGGCCAGCAGAAAGTCCACCACCTCCTGGCGGGTGAGTTCCGGGTGGGCCTGCCAGACCAGCGCAGCGGCCCCGGCGACGTGGGGACAGGACGCCGAGGTGCCGGTGAACTCCTCCGCCCCATACGTGGCCCCGGAGACTCCGGTCGGGGCCGAAATCTCGGGCTTGAGTCGCCCATCAGCCGTCGGACCCTGGGAACTGTACTCGGCCAGGCTGTCGTTCCACCAGTTGGCCGCCCCGACCGTCAGCGACCCCACGGCGTCTCCCGGCGGACAGACGCTGTGGTCCGCCGACGGGTAGGCCACATCCGCGCCGTCCACGAAAATGTCCAGGGTCGCGGCCCGGTCAATCTCGTAGGCAATGACGACGGCGTAGACGGTCTCCCCGCCGGTCTCGTACTCAATCCACTCGACCGGCTCCTCTCCCACCTGTCCCGTCTGGGGCTCCTCGGATGAGGCCAGTTTGTTGCTCGCTGTGTCGTAGAGAAACAGTTCGTAGTCCTGCGAGGCCTGCTCCCAGTCGTCATCCCAGAGCAGGGCGATTCTAACGTACCCCTCGTTATAGAGGGCCAGGATCTCCTCGCCCGGGGCAAACTCGTGAAAGTCGTCGCCGTCTTCGTCAGTGAAAGCGCCCCGGTAGTGGGAGAGCGCTTCGTTGCCGGCGGCGTTGACCCAGAGGATGCCTCGGGCAGCCAGGCTATCCACCAGTCGGGCATCCCACTCGCTGCCGTCGCGGGGACCGACCAACCCGCCGGCTGAGTGGGAGATGATGTCCACCCCCTGGTCCAGCAGCCATTCCACCGCTTCGCCCATCGCGGCGTCGCTGCCATCGTACCAGGCGAGGAAGAGTTCGGCATCGGGGGCGACCTCGTGGACGATCTCGGTGCAGGCGGTGCCGTGCACCTCCTCCTCGTCATACCAGCCGAAGGTCTCTATCGCTACGCTGTCCGGCAGTTCGACCCCCAGCAGGTCCTGGTAGCCGTCGAAGCCCAGGTCGAGCACGCCGATGCGCAGGCCCGCGCCGGTGAAACCGGCCTGGTGCCAGGCATCGGCATCAATGACGGCCACTCCTTCCCCCTCGATGGTACTGGCATCGGGGGTGCGAGACTCCGGCAGCCGCACTCCGATGACGTGTTCCAGTTCGGTGAGTTGGGCGAAGGCGGCGCTGGGCTCCCCGGCCTGGAACTGGGCTTCGATCAGAGCCAGCGGCACGGAGATATTGACCCGGTCGCGGTAGGCGCTGACGACGGTAATGCCGACCGCCTCCAGTTGGGCCACCAGGGGAGTATTGTCCTCCGTGTCCAGGACGAGGGCAACACGGATGTAGTCCTGGCCGTCCTCGGAGACGAGCAGCCCGCGCTGGCGGGCCAATTCCCGCGCCGCCTCTGCGCCCTCCTCCTGGTAAGTCACCAGGAACTCCTTATAGACGGAGTCGAGTTCGGAGTTGGCGAGGATGGAGGCCAGTTGGGGATACTGCTCGGCCAGGTCGGCCAGGGAGGGAGGCGGGGTGATGTCCAGGGTGGGGAGGGCGGGGGTGGGCGGTGAAGATGTGAGAAGGTAGATGACACCGGCCGCCAGAAGCAACACGGCTCCTACAATGAGCAAGGCGATTATGGTTTTACGATTTGTCATAAGGTTCCTCCTTGTGGCTATGGTATCTTCTATAACCCTGGCAGCTCCCGGTCGCGCACCATCTGGGCGACAGCGGCACGGATGCCCGCGGCCCCGAAGCCCCGGGCCAGCAGCGCGAAGCAATCGCCCCAGGCGTTCGCGCCAAAGGTGGCGTTGGCGACGTACAGTCTGGTGGGGCGGTATCGCCGTCGCCGCGGGTCAGGTCCAGTGACTTGCATAGTTGCATTGACGGTCTATCTATACTATAATCTGTTAGTGACGATCATTGTTGAAAGGATGCTCCAATGGTATCACTAGTGGAATCCTTGCCCAGAACGGGGCGAGTGGAAGTGGATATCAAAGTGACGGCGGATATAAACATCTCCGCTTATGCTGCCAGGCAGAAGGTCAACGACTTTGTGTTGAGTGACATCAGTTATATGATGCACGCCGGCGACCCAACGCTTGTTCTGGCCGAGCGCATTTCCTGGCGCGTGCCTATTATCCTTTCGCTCACCTCTCGAGGTGATGTGGGAGAAGTCGGTGCGATTGATGTAGATGTGGAAACTGGTCAAATGCACGTTACCCCCCGACTTATAGCGGAGATTGATGCCCGTGCCGAAGGTCTTGCTCTCAGTGCCGCATCGGCACCAGCAGAGTGATGGCGATTGCCTGGCCGCCTGTGCCGCAATGGTTCTGGCACATCTAGGTCACGCGATAGATTACGCCCAACTGCTGAGATTGCTGCAAATCAAGCCTCATGGCGCTCCTGCTGGCAACATTCGCCTGCTCCACGCTCCAACGGCGCATCAGTTCGACCGTGCCATTTGTCAAAAGACGCGAACTTGGAACCAGGCTTGCTCAAACAGATACGCGCAAGACCGCATACGTATAATCAAAGTGAGACCACGCCAGCATCAAATCGCCTGACAGTATGGCTACCGGGGCAGTTTCAACCGCCGGATCAAACAGATAGGCGGTGTCCGCCTCCAGGCCAGCCAGGACAACTGCGTGAGGCGTGTCTACTTGCCAATAGGGCAACTCCCCAGTACGCAGGAAGAGAATACACGGTATGCCTTGAGTTATCCACGCCTCTAATTCTGGCAGGGATCCGGTTCTGTAGACCACTTCAAACCCACGTTGGGCCAACCACTGAATACGGCTGGCGGGTGTTCCGACGCCACGTGTGCCCAACCAACGCGCTACGTCACTCTGCGGGAGTGGGCGCTGCCAGTAGGCCGTGACCATAGCCACACATGCTGGCAGGCACCAACCTGTCTCAGTCTGTTGTAGATGCGGCACGTTGAGCCAGTTCATTTCCACGCTCCGCTATCTCTTCCAGGGTCTGCTGTGTAGATAGGATTTCGCCTGTCTGTGCATCCACATCCAGTGTACCTACTTGCCCCAGTGGTCCGGTCGTTGGCAATGCCAGCCAGACAGGCACGCGCCACAGCAGCCGTCGCCCTGCAACCAGGCTAGGGCGTTCACCATAAAGCAGATTGCCCACGTGATCTAGCAGCAGTTTGCTCACCTTGCGTTGTGCTGTGACGTCAGTGACATTCACCTGAGCGGTGAGGCTAAACTCAACCTTGATCTCAGCTGGCACAGGTAATCTGATTTCATCAAATTCAACACTCATTTGACTTACCTCCTGACGTGATGCGCGAAGCGTGCAACGTAATATGCGATGCCTCTTTGCTTACGGCTTTGTGCCTTTACGCTCAAACCACTCTTCGGTCTCGTCTGGAACATGCATCCAGTTCTTCGAGTTGATGTCGAATGGCGCGTAGTAAACCTCAGCCAACGAGTCGCGCTGAAAGAGTCTAACCTCATCCAGCAACACCTCACCATCAACTGGCGCAGGCGGCAGTGTCCTGACATGCCCGTCGAACACTGTCTGGCGCTGGTGGCGGTCCATCTCGTCGTATGCCGTGCTCAACAAATCGAGCAGAACGGACGCATCCTGGGTCGCCAGGGATTGAAATAATTGTGTCTTGTCCACTCTAAATGACCTCTTCGATCATCTGATCGGCGGCTAGTATCCTCTCAATAAGTCGGGGAAGGTGGGGCAAATTGGCAATTTGCCCTACGTTGGCCCCAGAATATTGAGATGATACGGCGGCTAGGTGTCGCGCCAAGCCTGGTGCATCTGGCTTCACGGGACGATAACGATCCTAATGTCGTCTGAAAGAACGCCTTCAAAGCGAGGCGGATCCGGCACCTCCATCGTGACATTTGCCTGAAGTGTGGTCATCCCTAACTGACTGGCTTCCAGCACGAATGTGGCCTGGCTGATACTGTTTGGGGTTACCTCTACTTCTTCTTGTACCACTACCGTCGGCCCTATCACTTTCAGGTAGGGATCCCATTGTCCCAGCAACTGGTAGCGCAGATTGCTGAAGGTCACCTGCCCGGTGTTAATGACGGTGACGGTGATGGTGAGGAAGTCGCCTGTGCTCAGTTGGGCAGCGGAGGGGGCGATGTCAACCTGGGCGTCAAAGACGGCTGATGCCAGCGTGGCGGTCGGGAACGGCTCGGTGGTGGGTATTTCGGTTGGTGTTGCTGTAGGTGGGGCTGCCGCCGTCGTGGGGGTCTCGGTCGGCAGCGTTTCCACGGCCGGCGTTTCGGTGGGAGTCGACTCAGCGGTGGGTGAGGGCGTGGCGGTGTCTTCCCCACCACCGATGATTTTCGGCACGACAAACCAGGCGGTTACGCTGAGGATGATGATACAGAGAAACACAGCGATGATTCCCACCACCCACACCCAGCGCGATGAGCCCCGCTTGGGAGGGGGGGGCGGTGGCGGAGTGGCAGATGGCATCGAAGGACCGGTGGATGGCTGGGCGCGAGAGGGCGGTGGGGCCGGTGGCTGGGCCGGGGGCGGGATCGGCTGGCCGGGCTCGGCCGGGAGCGGCCTGCCGCAGCGCGGGCAGAAGCGGGCCCCAGGTTTGGCGGTGGCCCCACAGGCAAGACAGACAGGGCCTGGGGGCGTCGGGACCGCTGGCGAGGCAACCTGTGCTTGCAGGGGTTGGCCGCACTTCTTGCAGAAGTGGGCGTCGGGACGGTTTTCAAAGCCACATTTTGGGCATTTCATTGGTAACCTCCAGAACGCGGATCTCAAGACAACAACGGATTGAGACAACGGTCTCTCCAGGGATGGGGCCAGCCGGCGTGCGGTGGTTTCGATCCCGGATGTTGCGGCGGCCTATTTGCCGTGTCCCAAATCGCTATGGTGTGTGTACCTCGAAGTTGTCGAACTCGAAGACGCCTGTATCGCCAGCGTCAAGTTCTATCGCTACACCCGGTTTTCCGCTGCCCAACCGGGTCTCATCAATCTCGCCAACGCGCCGGTCGTTAATGTAGAAAGTGAAGTGGGATCCTTTTGCGATGACTGTCAATCGATTCGTCTCACCTGGTTGGATTTCAGAGCTCTTGGTCCAGTCAATCAGGGTCGTCCACTTGTCATCGTACCGCAAGGCGACCTTGAAGTCCTGGCTATCTTCGATCTTGAAAAGGCCGTAATCGCCGCTCTCGTTCTTGCCAAATATCACACCGTACTGGGCATCCTCAGCCCCGCTGACCTGCCGGGTCTCTACCGTTAAATAGAAGTCGGAGACTGGGTCGATGTCAGGAGCGGACCACCATACAACGCCACCGAGGGCGTTTCCTTCCCAACGATACATATCGTTGGCGACACGTTTGTTCCCTTCTATCAGGTCACTGCTGTAATCACCATCAGGCCAATCGTTCACGTTCGTGCTAAAGGTGTCGCAAAGCGTGATGGACCAGTCAAGAGGTGCTATGCCAGTGTAGTGGATACAGGCCAGCATGGTGGCCGTCGCCTGTGCCTGCACGCGGGCCGTCGCCTGTGCTCGTGCCGTGGCGGTCGTCTGAACGGCCTGGGCGATGGATGTCGCCTCAGCAACCTGGGTGGCGGTTGCCTGGGCCTGGGCCGTGGCGGTTCTCTGCACAACCTGTGCGGTGGCCGTCGTCTGTGCTATCATCTGTGATTGAGCCGTGGTAGTTGCCTGCTCCCGCGCTTGTGTCGTGGCAGCCACCTGGGACTGACGAATTACCAGCCCGCCCAGCCCTGCTATCGCTGCGCACAGCACAAGCACGGCCAGGCCGCCCAATGCCCAGGCCCACACAGGTATGCGGCGGGCAGGGGCGGCCGGCTGCACCTCGGGCATCAGCTTGGTCTTTTCACGCCTGGGCACAACCGGAACGACGCGTCCAGGAGGTTGAGTCGGGGCCGGGAGGCCGGGGGCTCCTAGCGCCGCCGCCATCTCCTCGGTGCTCTGCCAGCGCTGCGAACGAGCCAACTCCATCGCCTGGAGTACTGCCGCCTCCGTCCCTGGGCTCACGCGGGGGTTCAGTGCCCGCACCGGTGCGAAGTGCTCCGGCGTCGCTATGCGCATCGTCGCCGTCGGCGGGGCCTGGCCTACCAGAGCGTGGTAGATGGTCGCTCCCAGGCTGTAGATGTCGCTGCGGGGGTCGGTGTGCCCCATATCGGCCTCGTACTGCTCCGGCGGGGCATACTCCGGCGTCCCCATCCCCCGCATGGCGGTCTTTGTGCGCGGATCGCGGGGATCCCATAATTTCACCAGTCCGAAGTCCACCAGCACCGCCCGCCCGTCGGGACGGACGATGACGTTCTGGGGCTTGACGTCCCGGTGGATCACTCCTTGTGCATGGCAGTAGGCCAGCGCATCAAGCAATTGCCTGGCCCAGGTGAGCACCTCCGCCTCCGGCAGCGCACCGTGCCGGGTGATGCGGTCGGCCAGGTTTTCCCCTTCCACAAAGCCCATCACCAGGTAGGTATTGCCCGATTCCTCGAAGAAGTCGGTGACGCGGACCAGGTGAGGATGATTCAGCCGGGCCAATACCGTCGCCTCCTGTTGGAACTGCTTGCGCAATTGGGCCAGCGCGTCGGGGTTGAGCCCTGGCTGGGGAGTCATCTCTTTGAGGGCGACGGGGACGTTCAGGCGGGTGTCCCAGGCGCGGTAGACTGCGCCCATCCCGCCTTGGCCCAGGAGGGATGCGATGCGGTAGCGGTCTTGAAGCATATTGCCAATTGTGGGCATAGTAATGTCTCCTTAATCTTCTGTGGGCGCGGCATACCTCGCCTCTAGTGAAAGTCCCGCCAGTACAGCCCCCAGCGACGCACCGGCCCGACCAGCCAGCGCGCGAAGAGGGGCAGCAGCAGGAGGTTGGGCGGCAGCACCACGATCAGTGTCTGGACTGTGATCTCCAACGAGTCATCCCAGTATCCATGCAAGACACCGACGGTCGTCGCGGTGCCCAGTGCCTGGACTCCGCTGGCTACGATGCCTGCCCCTACGACTGCTTTCCAGTTCCGGGCCTCTTTCACCATCAGGCCGGGCAACATTCCCAGTGCGAAGGCGCTCAGTGTGGTGCCCCACCAACCGGGCCAGAACCATCCCGCAAGCACGGGCTCGATCGGCGATCCCAACGCACCGGCGAAGCCCCCCACCCACGGCCCGAACAACACGCCGAACAGGGGCGGGATAAACGCGAAAGGGGCCAGTGGTAAATCAACGTACTGCCATAATCTCAACCAGGCTTCGGCTCCGTACAAAGCAGCCCCCAGCAGGACTAATCCTACCCCGCGCCGGGAGTTGAGGCGGGAGGCGGCCGGCATGGGGACAGGTTGAGCCGCTGCCGCCCCGCTCGCCTGGGCTGCTGCAGCCGCAGGCTGCGGGACAGGGCTGATTTTGGGCTGCGCCCGTGATTTTGGCCTGCGTGCTGGTTTCGGTTTGGCAGGTGACTGCTTTGTCAGCGCTGCCTTCATCTCCGCCACGCTCTGCCAGCGATCGGCTGGGGTGTCGGAGAGGGCCTTCATGACAGCGTCCGCCACGTGTGCAGGCACCTGTCGGTTAGCCTGCCGCATGTCCTCGAAGTGGAACGGGTGTTCGGCCGGATCTATGCCTGTCAAAAAGTGGTGCAGCGCCGCGCCTAATGAGTAGACGTCGGAGCGTGCATCGGTCTGCCCCTTGCCGTATTGCTCCTTAGGGGCGTAGCCGGCCGTGCCGAAGTAAGCGGTGTCTTTCGCTTTGCCTGGCTTGAACAGCCGTGCGATCCCGAAGTCAATTAACTTGACCGTGTCATCTGGTGTCACCATCACGTTGCTCGGCTTCAGGTCACGGAAGACCACCGGTGGATCCTGGCTGTGCAGATACTCCAGCACGTCGCACAGTTGTCCGGCCCAGGCAAGCACCTCGTCCACCGGGAGCGGGCCGCCGCCTTCTCGTTCTAACCATTCGACAGATGTCTCTCCCTCGATGAAGTCCATGACCAGGTATTGCTTGCCTCCCTCGGTGAAGTGGTCAATGACTCTGGGCAGGTTATGGTGGTCCAGGCGGGCCAGCATCAGCGCTTCCTGGCGGAAAGCGGCGATGGCCTGCTGCTTCTCCAGCGGATCGGTGACGGCGGCGTCGGACATTTCTTTCACGGCCCATGTTTTGCCAGTGATACGAGCGTCGGCGGCCTGGTAGACGGCGCCCATGCCCCCCTTGCCGACGCGGCGGAGGATGACGTACCGGTCGGCGAGCAGGGTCTGGGGCGGCAGTTGCCCCGTGCCGGTGAAGGTGGGAGGATGGGCCGGTGCAGATGGTTGTGGACTGGTGGGCGACAGCACTGCCCCGCAGTCGTTGCAGAACCGCGACCCGGTAGGGTTGACCCGACCGCATTGGGGACAACGCAACTCTTGTGCCAGCGGTGTGCCGCATTTGTTGCAGAAGCGGGAACGGGCCGGATTATCTGCGCCGCAATGGGGGCAGGACTGACGCAGCGGTTGGGCGCACTGAGCGCAGAACCGGGCCGTGTCGCGGTTAGATGTATTGCAATGAGGGCAGATTTGGGCCATTCCTAGTTCTCGTAGAATATCAGTGTCAACTGGCTGCAGCGGATGATGTCGCCGCTGCGCACACGAGCCGGCTGCCCAGGCAACAGGCGCGCGTCGTTGATGAACGTGCCATTGGTGCTGTGGAGGTCCTCCAGCAGCCAACCCTCGGGACAGCGGAGCAGCCGGGCGTGATGGCGCGAGACGCCCGCCATCTCACCGCCGTACAGCCCCAGATCCATGTCGGGCGGTGGGGTAACGTGCGGATCGGCCCGGCCGATCAGCACTTCCTCTTGACGGGGAAGCGGGATCGTCGCGCCGGTGCCCGTCACGACCAGGCGGGGGCCAATCGCGATGTCGAGATCCTCCAGACGAGTCGTGGTGCTGGGTCGAGTGGTGGGTTGGGAGGGAGGAGTGATGGCTCGCCCGGTGGCTCCTGGCAACCGTGAGAGAGCATCCACCAATGCCTCCATGGTCGGGTAACGGGCCGCCGGGTCTCGGGCGAGCGCACGCATGATCACGGTCTCCAGCCGGGGTGGGATGCGGGGATTGATGAGGCTGGGGGGGGTGGGAGGCTCGCGCAGACGGCGGAGCATCGTCTCGAAGGGAGAGTCGGCCTCGAAGGGGGTGTGGCCGGTTAGCAACTCGTAGAGTACCAGACCCAGGCCGTACACGTCGCTGCGGTGGTCCACATCTTCGCCAGTAGCCTGCTCGGGTGAGAAGTAGGCCGGGGTGCCGATGCTGGTGCCGGGCTGGGTGATACCTCGCTGGTGACCCGACAGTTTCACCAGGCCGAAGTCGGCCAGGAGAGGCCAGTCGGGGCGGGCCAGCAGAATGTTGGCCGGCTTCACGTCGCGGTGCACGATGCCCTGGGAGTGAGCGTAGGCCAGGGCCCGGCCCACCGGAATGATCAGTGTTGCCGCGTCTGGCCACTCTGTCGGCTCTCCGGTCAGGCATGCTTTGAGGGAGCCGCCAGACACGTACTCCATGACAATGTAAGCGACCCCTTTCTCCTCCCCGTAGTCGTAGACGGTCAGGATGTTGGGATGCTGCAGCGCAGCGATCGCACGGGCCTCGCGGCGGAAACGGACCAGGAACTCTTTGCCGCCAGTCTCCGTGGCCCGCAGAATCTTGATAGCCACCCAACGCTCCAGTTGTGGCTGGTAGGTGCGGTAGACTGTCGCTGCCCCGCCCTGGCCGATCTCTTCGTCAATCTGATAGCCGCCCAACGTGCGTCCGGTCCATCCCATCATTGCACACCTCGCAGGGTTACCGTCAACTGTCTGCTACCGACGGTCATAGACTCGATTCGTACCGGTGTCCCCTGCCATGCTTCCTCGAAGCCGCTGTTGATGCCATTCGAGATGATGCCACCTACGACGTATAGCGGCACCCCGTTCAAACGCTCGAGCGTGATGGCTGGCACGCCATTTCGCTCCGCCAGGCAGGCCTCCAGACGCAGTTGCCGAGAGCGAAGCACAAGGGACAACTCGACCGTGTCGAGCGGGCGAAAGTCGGCCCGGACGTCGTCTATGGTGTCAAGGGCATAGGGTTCCAGAAACGTTTGCACACCCTCCCGAAGTTCACTTTCGGTCAGGGTGAAATGGGGGTCGGCTTTTTCTGTCATTTGCCAGTCAAGGCCAGCGATGGCCTGCTGCGCGATGGCCGAGAGCGCGAATGCCCCGGCAAGGAGTAACACCAATGTAACGATGACCAGTGTGATGATAAGGGTCAGTGTGATCCGTCCCAGCCAGCGCAGCAGGCCCAGGGTGAGCCTGGCAGCGCGACTGCGCTGCGCAGGCACAGCGGTGGGTGGGGCTGCCATCACCTTCGTGCCGGTGCCGCGCTTCCGCTGGATTGAGGGCAGGCGCAAGCGGCGCGGTCGAGTCGTCTTCTGCAATGCCTCTCTCATCGCTCTGGCCGAGGGAAACCGGTCGTCTGGGTCCAGGCTCACTGCCCGCGTCAGCACGTCGGAGAGGGAGGGTGAGATGCTGGGGCTCAGTTTCCGGGATGGGGTGAAGACAAAGGGGTGGCCAGTCGGGTCATCACCGGTCAAAATCTCGTGGAGCGTGACGCCCAGGCTATAGATGTCGGAGCGGGGGGTGGTCTGGCCCTGGCCGGCATATTGCTCCGGTGGGGCGTAGCCCGCGGTGCCCATCTTGAGCGTGTCGGTCCGCTTGGTGGGATCAAAGAGGCGGACCACACCAAAATCGATCAGTTTAGCGTCCCCCTCCGGCGTGACCATCACGTTGGCCGGTTTGAGATCGCGGAAGATGATGGGAGGAGTCTGACCGTGGAGGTACTCCAGCACGTCGCATAACTGGATCGCCCACTCCACGACCATTTCCTGGGATAATCCCTTTGGCGACCTGGCTAACTGGCCGGCCATGGTGTCCCCCTCAATGTAATCCATCACCAGGTAGAAGTGTTCCCTCTCTTCAAAGTAGTCGTAGACATTGGGAAGGTTGGAGTGGTCCAGGTGGGCCAGAGTGGCCGCCTCGCGGTGGAACTGGGCAGCGGCCTGTGTCTGTTCCTCACGAGTAGCATGTGGGTCAGGGACGAGTTCCTTGACGGCGCAAGGCTTGTCGGCCAGGCGCGTGTCGTGGGCCAGGTAGACCTGTCCCATGCCTCCACCGCCCAGCACTCTGACGATGCGATACCGGCTTTGCAACAAAGCGCCTTGTTCCAGCATTACGAACCTCCGCGTATACTATACCCTCTGTCCGCAATTTGCGCAAAATTGAGTTTCGGGCTGTAACGGAGCACCACAGTGCGGGCAGGTGAAGGATACCGGGTCCTCTGTCACCGGTTGACCGCAGGCCCGACAGAACCTCGCGCCGGGCCGGACGGGCGCGCCGCAATAGGCACAGACTGGCATCGAACCTGACTCCTCGTCTCCCTTCGTTGCCGGGGAAGGGGGGGCGCCCTCGGACACAGGCTGGCCACACACCGGGCAGAAGCGCGCCCCATCCCGCAGTGCTCTCCCGCAACTGATGCAGACGGCAGGAGCGCCAGGAGATATGGGGGTATAGGTGTCTGGGGGGCCTGGCGTGACCACCAGGGGTGGAGCGGCCGGTGGCGGCAGGATGGGCTCTGGCTCGGCCAGTTGTCCTCGCCCCCGCACGCGGTTGTAGAGAGCGGGCAGCGCCAGTAGTACCAGCAACGGCAAGGCTCCCAGGCAAGGCCACAGATTCAGCGTTGGAGTTAGCGTGCCACCTACAGCGTAACTCTCCACCGCCGTGACCATTCCTCCCGGCAACTGCACCGTCGCCTCCACCTGGCGGGTGGTGCCGTCGAGTCGAGGCGTGGGCGAGGTATAGGTCAGCGAGTACTCGTCCTGCAAACTGCGGGCCAGTTCGGTGTACAGTTGTGCCAGGTCGCCGCTGGATGGTTCTTTATAATACTGACCACCGGTCTCCTGAGCCATCTGCTGCAGCACTTCCCACTCCACATGCGTCCCCAATCCGATGGTGTGGAGAACGACGTTGTGACCCTGGGCATAGTCTATCACGGTGTCCATAGTGCGGTCGCTGTGTTCGTCAATCCCATCGGTCAATGCCAACACGACTTTGCGGCCGGCAGCGCCGCGCAACATATCCACCGCCTGATAGACGGCGTCGTAGTAGGCCGTGCCACCATCTGCGGTCAGGCGGCTGATACGTTCATGCAGGTCAGTGCGGATGTCATTGTCCAACATACGCAGCGTGCCTAACGTCTTGGTCTGATGGTTGAACGGGACGACGCCCAGATGATCGCGCCCATCCTGCAGATGGTCCAGGAAAGTTAAGGCGGCTATGATGGCGTCTTCCATCTTGGTGCCGTCGTCCATACTGCCGCTATGATCGATCAGCATCACCGCTGTCACCGGCTGCGCGCCGCCCCCGATGAAGCCGGTGATGTCCACTATCACGTCGTCTTCGGTGATCGAGAAGGCGCTCTCGGGCAATCCTGACACCGGCTGCTTGCTGCCGTCGAGCACGGAGAGATAGATCGTGACGTCGGCGAAAGCAGACTGGTCGTAGTCAAAATAGGTGACCTCGGCGGTGGAACCGTCCGAAGCGGGGGTGGCCCGGCTGCGCCAGAAGTCCACGCTCATCAGTCCGGCCCATCCCGCTGCACAGGTAAACAGCAGAAGCAGCAATACCCACCGTTTCATGAGGCTGCTCCTTTCTGTTCGCTCAGGAAGATAAAGCGCGTTTTGCCCACTTGCAGTCTGTCTTGATGGCAGAGAGCGTGGCGTTGCACCGGTGCATACCCCTGGGGCCCGCGGACGAGCACCGGCCCGTCACGTGGCTCGATGGCGAACGTCGGGCCTTCCTGTAAGATAGCCGCGTGGCGGGGTTGCACGTCCGGGTCGCCAGGGATCACGATCGCGCAGTCAGCGGCCCGCCCCAACACCTGCGTCTTCTTGCGCGGGTCGAGCGTGAGTGTCTGCCCCTCCAGTTTGCCACGGGTGAACTTGAGCCAGGCCGTGCGCAGGACCACCTCGACCAGGCCGATGAGGCCGCCGGTGGCTGCTCCCAGGATGATCAGGCCCATCGCGCTGCCGATGCTCAGTCCCAGGTCTCGATTGTGGGTGACCATCTGCAAGAGAACGCTCAATCGTTCGTAGGTGCTACCTCCGACCATGCCGCCCAGCAATCCGCCAACCATGCCATATCCGATCTTGGTCAGCGACCACTGGCTGATGCCCTGGGCGCTGCCGACCAGCAGCCCGAAAAGCGCCCAGCCGAACGCTCGCGACCAGACGCCGCCTCCTCCGAGAACGAAGATGATCTCGCTGAGCGCCAGTCCTAGTCCGCCGCCGAACGCGCCGATGAGCCCGCCCAGGAAGACGCCCTTGAGCAGCCGTCCGAACGAACGGCTGGCGAAGAGTCCGTCGTAGGCGCCGAGGGTCGCGCCGATGGTCACGCCGACCAGCGCGCCGATCAGTGTGTCTTTCAGCAACAGCCCGACGATGCCCGTCAACTGGAGCCATGCTATGGGTATCGTGAGCGCCCAGCCGGCCAACCCGCCGAGAGCGCCCATCACGGCGTGGATGTAGATGCGGCGAAGGTCAAGTGTCATCTTAGTCTCCCCAGTATTGAGTTCGTACTCCTATTCGCTTTGTGGTAAAGCCGACTACGGCGCGTATGTCCAGAATGGCACGTACTCACCGTTCGTGATCTGGTTGACCGCGATTTCTGGATCGGCGCAGTCGCCGTACTGGTCGCAGGTGAGATTGCCGGTGATGCCCTCGAAATTCCTGGTACCGTACAGCGCATCGCGCAGCGCCTGCCGCCCGATGTGCAGTGTGCCGTCATAATCCTGTATCGCGACCTTCTCGATGGCAGCCAGGAGCATCATCGTCGCGTCGTAGGCGTGGGCGTGGAAGACGCTCAACGGCCACTCGCCGTACTTTTCCTGGTGAACCTCCAGGAAGTGATCGTAGATTGGATTCTCGAAGGCCAGGTTCGGGCCCGAGATATATATGCCCTCGCAGGCGTCGCCGGCGGCTTCGACAAAGTCCGGGGAGTAACACCCATCCGCGGCCGCCAGTATCGTGTTCTCCAGGCCGGCGATCTCCTTTGCCTGCATGGTGATCTGGGCACCCTCGGGGATAAAAATCGGGTAGTAGAGAAAGTCCGGCGAGTCCACGGCGATGGCCGTCAGGATGGGGCGCATGTCGGTGTCGCCCCAGTTGACGGCCTCCTGAGCCGTGATCGTGCCGCCCAGTTCCCTGAACGTCTCGGCGAACACCTCCTGCAACTGGTCGGCGTAGGGGCTGCCGTCGTGGATCGTGGCCGCCGTGCGCAGGCCCAGCCCATCGTACACGAAATGTGCCATAGCCGCGCCCTGTACGTTGTCGTTATGGCAGATGCGGAAGTAGCCAGCGTTCCAGGCCAGGTCCGGATTCGTCAGCGACGGGGCGGTGTTGGAGGGCGACAGCAGCACCATGCCGGCGTCGGAAGCGATCCTCGAGGCCGGCTCGCCCGCGCTGGAGCAGTTGGTGCCGATGATCCCGATCAGGCTGGGATCAGAGACTAACTTGGTGAGGGCTGTCTGGCCGCCCTCGGCGCTGCACATGGCGTCCTCGCCCACCAGTTCGAGCGGGTGCCCGAGGAGTTCCCACCCTTTGTCGTCAAGGGCGATCTCGATGCCATTCCGGGAGTCCACGCCCAGCGACTCGTTCGGGCCGGCGATCACCAGGGCGTAGCCGATGCGGATCGGGTTGCCCGGCGGGATATCTACGTACTGGAACAAGATTGCCGCCGGCCGGCGGACGACCAGGTTGTCAAAATGTATCTCCGTCGGCTCGTCATCGCCTGTCCCTGCTCTCAGAGCAATGTCTCCACTGCGGTAAGTGTCATCTTGAGCCTCGGCCAGCAACTCCCCGTTGACGAACAGCGCCAGATGGTCTCCGTCGCAGACGGCCTGGATGTGATTAGTGACATTCCCCTGGCGAATGGCAGTAGACCGCGTCCAATCTACCAGCAATTCACTCTCCTCTTTTGCCTCCTTGAAGATAGAATAGTAACCGTCTCCGCTGATGAGAAAGTAGTAGCCACCATTGAGCTGGATACGACACCCCACGCCATAACTGTTGTTATTGGCTGGGGCCAGTATCTGAGTGGCATCCACTTCGATAACCAAGTCAGCGAAGGAGCGGTTTACACAACCCTGGTAATACCAATCTTTATCCTCACTCCGCATAAAGTAGGTGCCATCCCTGTAGCCTACACTCCCACCATCCCAGTCTCCCACGTCCCAGCCGCTGCCGGGATCGCTAAAGTCATCCTGGAACAAGACACCTTCACCGACGGGAGCTGCACCCTCAGGGGTGCCGGTGGGGCGAGGCGTGGGCGTGGGGACAGGGCGTTGGGTAGGAGTAGGGCTTGGGGTGGCTGTGGCCGAGGGCTGCACGGCAACAGGCACGGGTGTAGGCGTTGCGCGTCCCGTAATGTACGCGATAGCCCCTCCCCCTGCTGCCAGCATCAGGCAGAGGACGCCAGCAACGGCAAGGCCAATCCACAGGCCGCTTCTCTTTTTCGGCGCGGGACGCGCCTCAGTGTCAGGCATCAGTAGCGTGCCATCCCGCGTTCGACGAGGCGTGACGGGAGAGGGTCGCGCCGCGCCTCCCAGCGCCTCTGCCATTGCCCCTGCGCTCTGGTAGCGCCGATTCATTGCCATCTCCATCGCCTTGAGCACGACCACCTCTGTCTGTGGACTTACGTGCGGGGTCAGTGTGCGCGGCGATGCAAACTGCTCTGGCATCGCCATCCGGTCGGTGGCGGATATCGGGGCTTGGCCAGTGAGGGCGTGGTAGAGCGTCGCGCCCAGGCTGTACAAGTCGGAGCGGGGGTCTGTGTGGCCTGCGAATGCACTATATTGCTCCGGTGGTGCGTACTCTGGTGTCCCCATTGCCCTTATCACCGTCTGTGTGCGTGGGTCTCGCGGGTCCCATAGCTTCACCAGCCCAAAGTCCACCAGCACCGGCTTGCCCTCTGGGGTGATGATCACGTTCTGTGGCTTCACATCTCGGTGGATCACCCCCCGAGCGTGGCAATAGGTCAGCGCGTCAAGCAACTGCCGTGCCCATTCTATCACCTGTGCTTCCGGCTGCGCCCTTTCGCGCTGGATGCGCTCCGCCAGGCTCTCCCCCTCGACGAAATTCATCACCAGGCACTCGGCGCCATCCCAGGAGAAGTAATCGGTGACGCGCACCAGGTTGGGATGATTGAGGCCGGCCACGACCTGGGCCTCGTGCTTGAACTGCTGGCGTAGTTGGGCTAACGTGTGGAGGTCGCCGTTGGGGTCAGATGTCATCTCCTTGAGTGCTACAGGGATGTTTAGATTGGTGTCCCAGGCACGATAGACGGCACCCATGCCGCCTTGTCCCAGTAGGACAACAATGCGGTAGCGATTGTGAATGACTTGGCCGGTCGTGAAAGGCATAATCCTGCTCCGCCGTATTTACTGTCCCATCCGTTGGTCGAAAGCGATTAGATGTGCGTTTACGTCGTTGAACCGCTCTTCCAACAATGCGATGCGAGCGGCGTCGAGTTCCGGGTACGCTGCCATCTGCGCTGGCGTGCCGGTGAAACCGGTGAACAACTCATCATAGGCTGTCCCCACGGAATCTACGGCCTCTATCAGATTATCGGGGTTGAAAGGAACCGTGGGACCGTTCGCCTCCAGGTCGACGAGCCAGTCAGCCTCCAGTGCCGCCAGCGATTGACCATAGACGCCGGCGTAGTCACCGGTGGGGTACAGTTGTCCGAAGTTCTCTGAACCGTAGGTTTCAATCAGGTATTGCACGAAGCAGCCAGCCGCGTAGTAGTTCTCCAGGTCATGGATGTGGCCTTGAAATCCGAGGCTGGTTGAGACGCGGGGCAGCCGTCCGGCCTGGTGGTACGCTGTACAGAACGTCTTGATGGGCATATGGTCGGAGTCAGCGATCAGTTCCATCCCAGTGTAGACTGCTGCTCCCTCGCTCAACATCGCTGAGACCGGGCGTCCGAAGACATTCCAGGTGAAGAGATGAGTAAGTTCGTGGGTGGCGATGTATTGCTGATCGGCCGGATTGCCGGTGCCGTCGTGGAGGAAGAAGTAGCGCCGGGCTGCCGAGAAACTACGCCCGCGCAGGGCCTGGTCCGGCGGTTCGAAAAGACCGCCGGCAACGTAGACGTCGAAACGTCCCTCCAAATGTGCGTTCATGACTGTCTCAATGTGGCCCAGCCCTCGCGTCACCATGGCGGCCACGGCCTGCGGGTCTTGAGCCGGATAGGTGTCAGGGGTGAAATGCAATATAAAGCGCTCCGTGTTCCAGGTAGAGGGATAGGCGGAAGCCAGGTCTCCCTCTAGAAGCGAGGGGTGCCAGGTCTGAGCGCCAGATTCTGGCGTTGACGATTCGATAGGTATCTCACCCTCTGGGGAAGGGGTCAGCTCTTGAGTGGCTTGGGTGACAGTGTGGAGAGGGATGGTGAGCACATCGCCGGGGTAGATGAGATCGGCAGGGGAGATCAATCTGCTGGCCTCCACAATCGCTTCAACGGTGGTATCGTGATCAATGGCGATTTGAAGGAGTTCATCGCCTGCCTGGACCGTGTAGGTGATCACTTCAGGCGGCTCAACGGTAGAGGTGGGGGATGATGAGGGCTCCGGCGTGGCCAGTGGAACGCTCGTGGCAACAACCGACGGCGTGGCGGTGATTGCTGGAGGGGGATGCTGGGCCGCTGGCATGACCAACTGCCACGGGCGGGCCAACAACAGGATACCCGCCAGGGCAAGCAAACCTATCCCCAGACCGATGCTCAGCCCAAGGAGGACGTCTCTTTTGCGAAGAGGTTGCTTTTTCATCACTCTACTCCGACCATACCGGTGCCCAGTTCTGATCGCTGCGGACCAGTGTTTGCCGTCCGCTTCCATTCTCACGGACTGTCTCTATGCCCTGGTCCGAATTGAAGGCGATCAGACCGCGAACCGACCAGGTGGGACGACCGGCTTGGTTACCACTCACCAGTCGGACAGGACTCCCACCTGAGGCCGGGACGTACCAGATGGTGTCAGCCGTGACGCTGCCTGGACCAGTCGTCGAGTGGTAAATCACGTACCGACCATCCGGTGACCAGGCAGGCCAGCGGCAGTTAGCGCTGCAATCGGTCAGCCGGTCCGTGGTTCCGCTCTGGAGGTTGTAAACGTAGATTTCCCACCCTCCACTCCGTTCCGACATAAAGGTGATCCATCGCCCGTCGGGCGACCAGACTGGCGAGCGACCCTGTGTGCCCAGGCTATATACGCCGCCGCCGTCAGCGTCCATCACTCGCAGATCTCCGTCGGTGTTGCGGTCTTTGCCCGCTGAACTGGCGCGGAATGCAATTTGCGAGCCATCGGGGGACCAATCGGGCTCACGCTCGTCCGTGGCGGACGTACGGGTCAATTGGATAGGGTTGCCTCCGCTGCTGCTTATGATCCATATATCGTAGGATCCGCCGCAGTCAGCCTGGTAGACGATGTGGCGTCCGTCAGGCGACCAGGCGGGCTCGGCCTCGTCGCAGGCGTGGCAGGCCACGCAGTCGCGCCCGCTGCCATCGGCGTTGGCTACGTATATGTCGGAATCCCCAACAGAGCCGTACACGTAGACGATACGCAACGGGATAGGGATGGGTGTTGTTGGCGCGGGTGGTGATGTGGCTACAGGTGGTACAGGTGTAACTGGCGATGTGGCTGTCGGCGTGGCGGCCGTTGGTGTCATGGATGGCGAGACAGGAGTGCTTATGGGGGTTGGTGGTCTGGTTGGACTGGGTGTCGTTGGCTGTACGCCGAACACGTTGGTCAACTTGGGCCACGCAACGGCCCCAATTGCTACAACAACGCACAGTCCCAGGAGCAATCCTCCTGCGATCCCCGCCCCGATCGAGAGCCCGGTGCGCTTACGTGCAGGGGCAGGCGGCGGGTAGGGGGTGGCTGGTGGTGGTGGGTATGGAGTGGGATAGACGCCAGGGGCGGGGACAGTAGGCTGAGCGCCAACCGATGTGACAGGCTGACTTTGGGACAACAGGCTGGTCTCCTCCAGCGGCCGCAACTGGCGTGACGGCGTGTCCATATCGCGCTGGAACTCTGCCACACTCTGGTAGCGCGCCCCGGGATCCGTAGGCGTGGCGCGGAGGATCAGGTATTCGATCTTGGGCGAGATTGCGGGCATCACTGATCGTGGCTGTGGTAGCGGAAACGGCTTGGGGACCGGGTCGTAACCGGTGGCCAGGCGCAGCAGTAGCACGCCCAGCCCGTAGATGTCGGAGCGGGCGTCGGTCTGTCCGCCGGTTCCCCACTGCTCCGGCGCGGCGTACCCTGGTGTGCCCAGTGTCACTGTGTCCTGCGACTGCGCTGGCTTGAAGAAACGTGCGATGCCAAAGTCAATCAGTTTGACCTGACCCTCAGGTGTCAGTATCACGTTGGAAGGCTTGAGGTCGCGAAAGATGACCGGTGGATTCTGTCTGTGCAAGTACTCGAGCACGTCGCACAACTGGCGCACAATGTTAAGTGTCTGTCCCTGGGACAGATACCCGCCCGGCTCGTTCTCCAGTATTTCCTCCAATGTCCGTCCGGGTACGTAGTCCATCACCAGGTACCAGTTGCCCTCTTCGGAGAAGAAGTCGGTGACGGAGGTGAGGCCGGGATGGTTCAGGTTGGCCAACATCTGAGCCTCCTGCCGGAAGGCGTTGGTGGCCCAGTTGCGGTCCTCGGGAGGCAGTTGGGCAGGGGACATCTCCTTGACGGCGCACTTGCGTCCTGCCAGGCGAGTGTCCTCCGCCAGATAGACGACCCCCATCCCCCCTCCGCCGATTCGGCGGAGGATGCGGTGGCGGTTCTGAAGCATACTGCCAGACTGTAGCATCTCAGCGCTCCTAGTGGGTATAGAGCATGGGTGACCAGACAGGCCACGTATCACTGGCGCTATTGTAGGTCACTTGCACGACATTGCCTCTATCTATGTCCATACTGTGTCGTCGAACCGCCCTTTTACCAGGCAATCTCCTGCGCCATCTCGTTAAACAACTCGTCGCCAGTCAAGATCGTGGCCTGCCGCACTGTGGCTCCCAGCGGAAAGGGCGTGCGCCATCGCCCCTCCGGCGAGGTGCCGTCGCTCAGTTGCAGGGCCTTCATGCGCGATTCTCCCTCGTAACTGTAGGCCACCCGCACCCAGGCCACCCCTGCCGGGTCGCGAACCACGACCTGGAGTTCGCCACTCTCTGCATCCCATTGCCATTCCAGTACCTCCGGCGGGTCGAAGTCGTTCGCCTCCAGGTGACCCTGCCAGGAGAAGACGTGCAGTTCAGGTGTGAGCGCGTGACGGTAAAGGGTGCTCACCCCTTCTCCACCCGCTACAACTACTTTGACCCGCGAGGGATGGGCCGGGCCCAGGGAAAAGTCCGCCCGCGCTGCCGCTTTGGCCACCGATTTCAGAAGGCGCGGGTCGAAGCCCATACAACGGGCCACAACTGCGTCCACGGTGACCGGGTCAGTGCCGATCACGACCGTGTTCAACGGGTACGGATGCGGGTGGTACTGGCTTTCCTCCGCCGCCACGATGCCGTCCACAATCGCCAGATAGCGCCTTTGTCGTTCAGGGTGCAGTATGCCCTGTGTGTCGGCGTAGAGCAGGATGCGGTTCAGATCGGCTATCGAACGCCAGATGGTGTCGTTGTCCAGGTACATCCCCTGCTCGCCGGCCGCCCGGTCTACGTCGCTAGTGTGCGCGCAGTCTTTGAGCACTGCCTGTTCGTGGGGGCCGTCCCAGGCGGGGATGATGCCGAGCATGTTCTTCATTGCCAGCGTCACGCCACCTGAACAATGTACTTTGGCCTTCGGCACGCAGATGACCACGTCGGCCTCCAACACCGACGGCGCCATGCGATAGCGGCCCAAGCCGGGGTCGCCCCCTTCTTGCATCACTTCGCCATGTGCGTCGTACCACACCCGCTCCACCGCGCGCAGTTCCGAAACCGCTCCCAGGTCCACCAGAGGTGTCGCCTCCCGGCTGGCCTTGTTCAGGTCCTTGAGCACCACCGGAACTCCGTGCGCGGCTGCCAGGTGTTCGATCATGGACTGGATGCCCGTAGTGGCCACCAGGCGGTCGAAGACGCCCGCGGCCCACGGGCCATCGGCCAACAGGATACGCCCACCAGGCCCGCAGGCCTTGTAGACGTAGTCAATGATGGGCCGCAGAAAGGCCGGATGAGTGGTTTGGCCGTTGGCCCACTCGGAGTCGTCTACCAGGTTGGGCTTGATCAGGACACAGTCGCCGGGCTGGATGATGGTGCTCAGCGGATTCCACTCCGCCGATCCGTAGCCCTCTGGATTCATCAGGCGCAGGGCCTCCCGCACCAGCCTGTAGGCGCCGTTGTCGGGTGCCAGGTCATCCGGCGCGTAGGGACACTCCGGGTAGTGGCTGTCCGGATCGAAGGGCGGCGAGGAGGGGTAGCCTTGCAGCGCCGGGTCGTGGGCTACGAAGATATGGGCCAGTCCCTTCTCTTCGAAGAGAGGAACGTCGGGAATCGATGTGCACGTTGGTTCGGGCGGCACAGTCGGCGATGGCTGTGGCGTGGGGGTGGATGTCGGCTTCTCTGTCGCAGAGGGAGAGGGAGACAGGGGTGGGGGGTGGGTGGTGCAACCCGTCAGCCATTGCAGCACCCCTGCCGTCCCCAAAGCGGTCGCTCTATGGAGGAATTGTCGCCGTGAGAAGACGTTCCCCTTTGCCTCTACAGACGTTTTGCCCGCATCTGCCACGTCTCTCATCTCCAATCTACCAGGATCAAAGTGCCCCAGGTCGTCGGGTCATTTCACTTGTTCCTTGCTTCTGGATTAGAAGAATGTTATAATGAAACCATCAGATGCACAAACAGGAGCATGGACTATGAATACCGTTCAACTTGAACTTCCGGATGAATTAGCCGAGATGTTGGCTCCGTATCACGATAAACTATCGGCCTTGCTGGAACTTGGCCTCCGGGAGTGGTTGAAGCGCGAGCAGCGAGAACCCCCGGCCCCACGGGAGCGTATGCTCCAGGTTCTGGCCGCGTCGGGCAGGATCGAGATGCCCAGGCCATACGTCAGCGAGAAGCCGTATGTTCGCCACGCGCCGGTTCCCATCACCGGGAGACCTGTCAGCGAACTCGTGGTTGAACAACGGGGCTCTCTATGACGAGTCCACCGCGCGACACGGTTTTCTATTTCGACACCAGCGTGTTGGTCAAACGGTATGTCGCTGAAACTGGTAGCACCTGGGTTGTTGCCTTGTGCAATCCCCCCACGGGCAACACAATTGCAACGGTACGGATCACCAAGGCTGAGGCGGCGGCAGCCTTCGCTGGCAAGTGCAGGGGCGGTGGTATGTCTCAGGCGCACTATACGGGAACACTTCGCGACCTTGCCCACGATTTTGCGCACCAATATCTGCTTGTGGAGGTTGACCAGGCACTTGTAGACCTGGCGGTTGATCTCACCAGGCGCCAGAAACTGCGCGGCTACGACGCTGTACAACTGGCTGCTGCTCTCACCCTGGATGGCATACTGACTCAGGCACAGTTCTCTCTCCTCACGTTCGTTGCAGCGGACGATGATCTCCTTGATGCTGCCCGGGCCGAGGGTCTGGTCACCGACAATCCCAACCGGCATCCTTGAAGCATGGACCATTACCCCACCGCCGATCTGGCGGAGGGTGCGGTAGCGGTTCTGAAGAAGCGTGCTGGGCGTCAGCATCTCGCACTCCACATTATGGTGGGCAGGGGGGCATCCGTAACACCTGGCCCTCTTGCAGCCACGGGTCCCACAACCCCCATCTCAACCCGTTCATCCGCGCGACCTCGTGAGCGTACTCGTCCAGAGTGGGCGGCACGTCGTCATCGGGCCACCTCCCGGGGCAATGGCGGCGACAGACCTGGTATATTCCCTCCCCGCTCCGCACGACCTCTATCTCCGGCGTTGGGGTACCAACAGGCGTAGGCACTAGCGTGGACGTTGGCCGGAGCGTACTGGCCGGATTGGCAACTGTGGGCTGGATAGATGTGGCTGTCAGCAGTAGGGGAGTAGGAGCCCTGACTGTCGGCTCCACCGTCGCCGTGGGCGGCGGCGAGGCCCAGCGGTCGAACAAACTGTGCGCCACCCATCCTATCCCCCATGCCACGGCTCCCAACAGCAGGAGTGCCCCGGCCAGCAGAGCGATTTGGGATTTGAGATTTGGGATTTGAGATTTTAGATTTGGCACTACTCCATCTCCACCACAACCACCGCGATGTTGTCCTCCCCTCCGGCGCGGTTGGCCGCCTCCACCAGCGCATCGCAGGCCTTCTGCGGGCTGCGTGTGCCTTCGATGATGCGTTGGATTTCTGCATCTAGTACCATCTCCCACAGCCCATCCGAGCATAACACGAGTATGTCACCGGCCCGCAGTTGTCGCGTGAAGGTGTCTACCTCTACGTCCGCCTTATGTCCCAGACAGCGGTAAATCTGGTTGCGCTGGGGATGGGTGCGTACCTCCTCCGGCCCGATGACACCGGCATCTACCAGACGGGCCACCAATGAGTGATCGTGGGTGATCTGCTCCAGTCGTCCCTTTCGCAGTAAATAGGTGCGGCTGTCGCCGACGTTGGCGATGGTCGCCACGCCCCCGATGACCAGCGCCGCCGTCACAGTGGATCCCAGATCGCTGCTGTTTGCCTGTCCGTGGCGCAGAAGAGCCTCGTTTGTCTGCTGGATGGCCTGAGTCAACAACTCACCGGGTACGTTCTCAGCCGTCAACTTGCGCGTCGTTTTTTGCAGGTCGGGCAACACTTTGGTCTTGATGATCCAGTCGGTCACGGTCCGGTTGACGGTGCGGCTGGCGAGGTCGCCGGCATCGTGCCCCCCCATCCCGTCAGCCACCAGGTAAAAACCAACGGGCACGGAGCGCCCTTCCTGTTCCTTGTCGAACGTGAAGGTGACCACTGCATCCTCGTTGTGGGCGTGTTTCTGCCCCGGATGGGTCGCCTGCCCGTGGGACGGCTTGAGGGACCGGGCCGGGGCCGGGGCGGATGGCAGGAGCGAGAAGTCGGTCAGCATGTCCCGCACGGAGGCGTACTGTCTCTGCATCGCCCGCTCGACCAGGGTGCGCAGCGCCGGTGGCGCAAATTCGATGCTTGTGCGCGATAATTCCTTGCCGGTGGCCAGGTAAAAGAGCAACTGGGCCAGAAAAGCGGTGTCGCTGCTAACCCGTGCCCGCAAGTCGTGCGCGTCGTCGGGCTGCAGACGGGCACAATTGCTCAGGTCGGCCAATTTGAGACTTCCCTCACCGACGACGATGATGAGGCTTTCGATGCTCGCGCCGCCGGCCTCAGAGTGGGCGAAGCCATGATCGTATAGATAGATCAAAGCCTGGCCGACCTGGGCGGCGCCGGCAAGCGCCTCGTCGGGCGATCGTTGTCGTCGCCCACGCACCAGCACTCCCCAACGGCCAGGGTGCTCCACCACCGTGTAGATGCTCTCCTGGTATTGAATGATGGCCTGATGAGGTAGGATGTTGGGATGACCAGCGCTGAGACGGATCAGTTGTTCGATATCGGCGTCGGCAAGATGCCCATTCTGACGCGGACGCTGTTCGTGGATCAGGATAGGCTGCAGGGTGGCCTGGCACTGCGAACACAGGCCGTTGGGAGGGACATTCGGCTGCGGCGACCGGCAGGCTGGGCAGGTGAGGTCGAGCGCGTCATAGTAGATGGAGCGGGGTAGTTCGTGTGCCGTCGTAATGCTGTACCGCCGTCGAGGGTCCTGGGGATGGAAGAGGATACTGCCCCGCTGAAGTGGCGTCAGCCGGGTGACGGTCTGAGGTGCCGCTGGTGACGCGGGTCGCGGCTGGGCAACGGGTTGGGGCGTTGCTGGTGTCTCAATGGCCAGGGGACGGGTGGAGGCTGGCGACGGTGCTGGCCGACGTGGCGCAGGCGGTGTCTCTGTGCCCATTACCCAGCGCTTTACCTTCTGCAACAGGCCCGCTGGCTCGTCTCTGCCGGGCGCGGCCGGTGGCATGGCGCGTGTTGGCGAGAGGTCGGCTCCGCAGTGCTGGCAGAACTTCGCCGTGGGTCGGTTCTGTGTGCCGCATTTGGGACAGGTAATCATGGCAGTATCTCCTCGATCATAACGTCTAGGCAGGGGTTGAATTCCCGTACATCAGGGAGCGTACACTACCAGGTCATCAAAGTGGATCTCCGCGGGTTCATCCTCGAAGGTGGTTGCCTCCAGAGAGACATCGCCCGAGGAATAGGTGGTGTCCTTCACCTCCGCCAGCAATTCCCCATTGACGATCAGTGTCAGGCTGGAACCATCGCAGACGGCGCGGATGTGATTGGTGGCGTTGCCCTGATTGATGGCCTTGGAAGGGCTCCACTCTACCAGAATGTCCCAATCCCCCTCCGTGACCTTCTGGATGCTGTAGTATCCATCGCCGGAGATGACCATCGCGTAGCCGTCTCCCCATTCGTTGGACTGCACCATGCAGGCCACCCCAAAGCCGGCATTGTCATTGGCGGGGCCAGAGATCAGTGTGGCATCTACCTCGACAATAACAGCGTCTGCAAAGTGTTGGTTGGAACGGCCCCACATCCATCCCCCGCTTTTGGCGAGTATGCGATAGCGCCCCTTGGCATACTCTGTGAGGGCACCATCGGATGCCTCCCAGACGTCCCATCCGCTGCTGGAGTCGCTAAAGTCGTCCTGAAATAAAATCCCGCCTATCTCTGGTGCGGAGGTGCTGGTGGCACCAGGGCCGATGGCGGCCGTGGTGGGCGTAGCGGCGGCCGTGGTGGGCGTAGCGGTGAGTGGTTGGGATGTAGCCGTGGGCGAAGGTGTGGCCGTGACTGGTACAGGCTCGGCGCCACCCCCGCCATCACCCGCAATGTATAATCCCACCAGGACAGCACCCACCGCCAGCGCCAGGCAGAGCACACCGACGACCGCCAGGCCCACGCCACCTAGCCCCAGCACGGTACCCCGTTTGCGCTTCGGGGGGGAGACTATTCCGGTTGGAGGCGTTGCCACTCTGGTCCTCGGTATGACACGGTGAGGTGTGGCAAGAGAAGGCTGCCGCGCCCCCCCCAATGCCTGTGCCATCTCCCCTGTGCTCTGAAAGCGGTGCTCCATGGCCACTCCCATTGCCTTGAGAATGGCCGCCTCGGTGCCCGGGCTGATGGTCGCGTTGATGCGGCGCGGCGCTGCAAAGCAGGCCGGGCTGGCCATGCGCTGCGTGGCCGTAGGGGGCGCCTGGCCTGTGATGGCGTGATAAAGGGTCGCGCCCAGGCCATAGATGTCGCTGCGGGGGTCGGTGTGCCCCATGCCCATGTCGTACTGCTCTGGCGGGGCGTACTCTGGCGTTCCGGCCCCTCGCATCACCGTTCGCGTGCGCGGGTCTTGGGCGTTCCATAACTTGACCAGCCCAAAGTCAACCAACGCTACCTTGCCTTCCGGCGTGATGATGATGTTCTGCGGCTTGATGTCGCGGTGGATCACGCCCCGCTCGTGGCAATAGGCCAGTGCGCCGAGCAACTGCCCCGCCCAGGCCAGCACATGTGCTTCCGGCTGTGCACCCTCTCGCTGAATCCGCTCCGCCATGCTCTCCCCCTCGACGAAGTCCATCACCAGGTACTCGTTGCTACCCCAGGAAAAGTGGTCGGTGACGCGCACCAGGTTAGTGTGGACGAGCGAAGCCAGTATCTGCGCTTCCTGCTGGAACTGTTGGCGCAATTGGGCCAGCATGTTGACGTCGAGGCCGGACTGAGGGGTCATCTCCTTGAGTGCGACGGGCCGGTTCAGCCGCATGTCCCAGGCCCGGTAGACCGCTCCCATCCCGCCCTGGCCCAGCAATTTGACGACTCGATAGCGTTCTTCTACCATCTCACCGGTGTTGAGTGGCATGTTTTATCCTCCTGAAAACGATATTATCACAAGTACCGTCAATGCGCCAATCGGTTGCTGTGATGCGCATACCTTAAAACACGGATCCAAAGATTGCCATCATCACAAGTATTCCCAACGCGACAATCACCGCGGCCGCCTCCAGCAGCATGGCCCCAATGGTCATGATCCAGCCGATCTGCACCTGTCCCGACCGTGGCACGACGGTGACGCTGACCGGGACACGTTGCCTGTGTCCACTTTTCGACTCTATCTCTACGTGCGCACTGACCTCTTGCTCTGCCGGTACCAGGAAGCGGGCGTGCCAGCCGGCCCAACGCTTCAGCCATCCTCCCTGCAACTGCAGTCGTCCCGGCTTGAGGCGGGTGGTGTCCAGCGTGACGGTGACCTGGTCACCACTCTTGCCGATACGCCGGGGGTGAACTTGCAGCCACGGAGTATCGGTGCCGACTGCAGCCTGCTCACCGGCGAGGAGATTGACGACCAGGGAACAACCAGATGCCTTCCCACCGACCATCACTCTCGAGAAGTCCACCGTCGCTGGTGCAGCGGTCACTGCGCCCGGTACGGGAGGGGCCGCTGGTTCGGGTGTTCTGGCGGATTTTTTCGCCGCTGGCCGGGGTCGCACCGACTTCCCTCCCAGGAGCGCTTTCCACAGTTCCTCCATGGACTGGTGACGCTTGTCCTTGTTGGCCTCGATTGCCTTCGCGATGGCGGCTTCCACGCGACGGCTCACTTTGGGGTTGAGGCTACGCACCGGCGGGAAGTTGAACGGCCTGGTGACTGGATCACGCAGGGTGAGCAACTGGTGGAGCACTACCCCCAGCGCGTAGATGTCGGCCCGCTCGTCGGTTTGGGATTTGCCATACTGTTCCGGCGGCGCGTAGCCAGTGGTGCCGAACTCGATGGTATCTCTCCGCTTGCCCGGCTTGAAGAAGCGGGCGATGCCAAAGTCTATCAACTTCAGGCTGCCGGTGCCGTCTAGCACCATCACGTTGGCTGGCTTCATGTCCCGATAGATGATCTTCGGTTCCCGGCTGTGCAGGTAGGAGAGCACATCGCACAGTTGATCGGCCCACACCAGCGCCTGTTCCTCGGGGAACGGTTCGCTACGCCCTTCCAGCAATTTCCTCAACGTCTGTCCCTCAATGAACTCCATCACGATATAGTGGCGCTCCCCCTCCTGAATGCGGTCGGTCACCCGCGCCAGGTTGGGATGTTCCAGCCGGGCCAGCAGTTCCGCCTCGCGTTGGAAGGACTCCAGGACGCGCGTCCGCTCGGTCCGGGCGATGGCCGATTCGGACATCTCCTTCACGGCGACGATCTTGTTCTGAAGTCGCCGGTCCTGAGTCTTGTAGATGGCCCCCATCCCTCCCTGGGCGATCTTCTCCAGGATCACGTACCGGCCGGCCAGGATGGTGAGAGGGAGCAGTCCGCCGGTGCCAAAGCGGCTGGGTTGTTGTGACGGCGGGGTCAACGGATGGGAGGGGGCAACGGATGGGGCGGGCCCCAGTGGGCGTCGGCAGGTGTGGCAAAAGCGAGCGCCGGACCGGGTGAGCGCGCCGCAGTTGGTGCAGCGCGGGCCGGTGGCGGTGGCCGGCGGCGCGACCAGGGGAGCACAACATAGGGGACAGAAACGGGCACTGGCCCGCACCGGCGCGCCACAGCGGGGGCAGGTGGAACGGGTGCCCGTGGCAGGGGCGGTAGCGACTGGTTTGCCGCACTGCTTGCAGAAGCGCGCGCCGGGGCGCAGCGGTGCCCCGCAATGGGGGCAGGTGGGTGTGGTGACGGCCGGCAGTGCGCTCCGGCACTGCCGGCAAAAGCGCGCCTCCGGGCGATTGGTTGTACCACACTGCGGACAGACGTTCACGGCTCTTCGCTTTCGTACAGCAACAAATGAAATCACTCCACAGGCTTCAGCCAGTTCTCGGCTATCCAGCCTATTGTACCACCAGGTAACTTGACGCGCCACCGACCAGCGCATACCTCACGTCAACTTCTGCGTCAACTTGCGCGTCTCGTAGCGCAGTTTTTTCGTGCGCTGGGGGTCGGTCTGGCCGTGCTGCTCCAGTTCCGCCGCCTGTCGCTGCATCTCAGAGGCCAACTCCTTCTCGCCCATATCCAGCAGGCGGGTGGCGGCGGCCCGTAGTTTGCGCGTCGCGCCCGCCACGTCCCCTGCCTCCAGGTCGGCTCTCGCGCTGCGCTGCAGTTTGTACGCGCTCAGCGCTTCGACGACGTGCATCACCCGTGGCACGACCTGTGCTGCCCGGGTCGGGTCGGGTGTGTATTCGACCACCACGTCGGCCCGTGTCTTCGGGCCGGCCAGGCCACCGGCTGGATCATCGCAGGCCAGGAGGGCCTGGGCCAGCCGGTAGACCCCCGCCGGGCGCGGCGGCGCGATCAACTCCAGCAGCAGCGCTGGCTCCTCCTCTGCTATCAGGTCGCCTAGAGTGAGGCCGTAACTGCCGCCCTCGTTGACCGTTTCCAGCGGCGCGATGGAAGGGCGCACGCGGTAGGCAGCCCGCACCTCCACCCCCTGTGAGGGACGCAGTTTCAGTTCCAAATTGCGGTAACGCACGGCCTGCGCCCGTTGCAACTCCTGGGCGAAGGCGGCTGGGATGTCCTCGGGGTCCTCCAGCAGGTAGGCTTCACCGCCGGTCTGGTCGGCGATGGGGATCATCAACTCCTCGTTGAACTCGCCCCCCAATCCCATCGTGCTGATGGGGATGCGGGCCTGGCGGGCACGGGTGGCCCAGGCGCGGCACGCTTGCTCATCCAGCGTGAAGCCGTCGGTGAGCACGAGCATCCGGTTGGCCAGGTCGCCCGAAGTGGGCCGGCCTTCGGCAGGGCTCAGGCCAGGCCCTTCGACCGGGCTCAGGCCAGGCCGCAATTCCTCAAGCCCCAGCGCCATCCCCCGCCCGATGTAGGTGTCGTCCCCCAGTTGCAAACTGTCCAGCCTATCCACGACATTGAGCAGACTCCGCTTGTCCGCGCCAGCGGTGTTGGGGATGAGCGTGACCGCCTGTCCGGCGAAGGCGACCAGGGCAAAGCGGTCGGCGGGGCGCAGTTGCTCGACGACGGCCCAGAGCGCGTCCCTGACGCGGTCGATCTTGCGTGGCAGGCGGGCCATCACCTCGTCAAGACCCTCAGCCCCTGTCTTGGGAGTGTCTTGGGTGACACCCGCCGATTGCCAGGCTGGTACGCCGTCCACCAGTACCTCCTGCAGCATCCCCATTCGCGCCAGTTCCTTGAACTGCGCCTCCGTGGCCAGGCGGAAGTGCATCGATTCGCTCACGTCCACGACCAACGCGAGGTTGACCGGCAGCGACGCGGAGCCAGCGGGTCCGCTCACCTCTAACAGCAGGTAGACCAACCGCTGGTTGCCGGTGATGGGCAGGGCGGGTGTATTGACTGTGCATGTCAGACCTGGTGATTCAGCCATCATTTCTCTCATCAGACCCTTCGGGTTTTCCGAAACCTGGAGGGTCTTCATTCCTCATCGGCTGTTATTCCGCCCGCCGGCAGAAGGCCAGCACCCCGGCCACACCGTCGCGCCGTTCCAGTTCCAGTATCTTCCGCAATCCCTCACCATACAACCCATCCTGCCGTTCCATCAGCGTCATTTTCTTGACCGCCCCCATCACCTGCAACGTTTTGTACGCCGCCCACTCGGCGAATCCCTCGCGCACGAGCGGGTCCTGAAGCAAGGGGCAGTTTTCCCCCTGCCAGGCGTGAGCCCATTCGTGGGCCATGGTCTGGATGAGCAATATCTGCGGCAGGCCGGAGAGAACGTACATCACCCGCTTGTGCCCCTTACGGACGAAGAGGCCAATCACTTTATCTGGGTCATCGTGGAGGGTGGGATGTGTCTCCGTCGCCAGCCGTTGCAGGTGCTGGTGGTCCACGAGCGTGAAGTCGGTGCCGACGTTGAGCCCCAGGCCCAGTTGGTTGGTGACGACGCGGGCCACGCGCTCGAAGAGCGGTTGTGCCCGGGCTGGGTCGTAGATGGCGGTCTGGTGGCAGCGGGCGCAGGTGCGCCGGCCGTCGGGCAGGCGGACGTGGTTGGTCCCCATCGGCACGCCGCACACGTCACAGCGCGGCGCCGTCTCCTGGCACTGGCGGCAGACGACGACAGCCTGGTCATCTGAGACGCCGTTGGGCGCGTAGACCCAGGCGCGCCCCCATAGGCGGCGGCCGCAGAGGTGACAGTGTTTGGAGTGGCGATCCTTGCTGTTCCTTGACATCGGGCTGAACTACTGTATATAGTGATTACTCCGACCGTTCACATCACCCTGTGTCGTGACCCCAAAGACGATATACTGCTGGAGGTTGCCGCCACCGGCCAGGCGGACTACCTGGTCTCGGCCGACCAGGACCCGACTGGCGACTCGTATCTTAAGACCACGATGCAAGCCCAGTACGGCGTCAAAGTCGTCACGGTGTCCGAATTCTTGGTCGCACTTGGGACGATTGCCCCCTCAGATATGCTGTCCTATCCCTCGAACCGCTGAACCACGAAAGTTCGAAAGGGCGAAGGGCGCGAAGGTGCGCGTTCGTGTTTTTCGTGTCCTCTTCGACTATTCGTGTTTCCACCATCCGCGACCTATGGCCTGTCCCCCCCCCTCCCTTGAAACACGAAGGTTCGAAAGGGCGAAGGGCGCGAAGGTGCGCGTTCGTGTTTTTCGTGTCCTCTTCGACTATTCGTGTTTCCACCATCCGCGACCTATGGCCTGTCCCCCCCC
>Ga0075114_10000130_pt1 | contig 50595 bp, 40 predicted proteins | sample AntAceMetag02UKM_FD_69784 | JGI IMG/M metagenome (GOLD analysis project Ga0075114, IMG submission 69784) | Saline lake microbial communities from Ace Lake, Antarctica - Antarctic Ace Lake Metagenome 02UKM | ecosystem: Environmental > Aquatic > Non-marine Saline and Alkaline > Saline | place... | reverse complement strand
TGGAACGACGAGTGGATTGGTGACATCGACGAGGTCATGATCTACAACCGGGCCCTCTCCGCCGGTGAGATTCGCTACCTCGCCGGTGAGCGGGCACCCTATACGTACGAGGGCGATGCTCTGGATGAAGCGTGGGACCACGACAACGGCTCCGACCAGTGGGACGGCACAGGACCCGGCGAAGGCAATCCCGGCGGTGCCGCAGCGCTGATCGAAGACGACGTGACGTTCTTCCGCATCCAGGATACAGGCGATCCTCGAGATTACGGCATGGGTGACCCTGGCAGCAACCGAAAGATCTATCTCACCCGTCAGATTGACATGGGCCTGGATGGGGCGAGACTTGAGTTCTGCGCCCGCGTAGCGACCTCGGCCCCGCTGGATGACGCCCATCCGGATGGCGGTGCCGGAATCGAACCATGGCCTGAAGGTGGCATAGGCTACCACATCAGAGACGGTGGCAAGGGCATGTTTGGCATCTCCGACGGCGTACAAGTCATCTCGTTCTCCCTGGCCAAGGCCGGCGAGCCTGACTTCGAGGACTTGACTACTGATGTGCTTGTGATGAATAGCCTGGTAGGCGCCGAGCCTTCGGGCGACGTCGATACTGAGGACGCTGCTGCCGCTGTGGCTACCAACATGCTTGCTATCGATGACGCTACCCAGTGGAATGTCTTTGTGATTGATATTGCCGCCGGTGGAGCGGGCACCCATCTTGTGAGTGTGTCAGTCAATGGCGAACCGGCACAGTCATTCGAGGTGACCACAGGCGCTGACACTGAGAGCGATGCCCCTTATATCGCTATCGGTTCGTCCGGGACGGGAGGCATTACCGCGTTCGATGTGGACTATGTTTCGGTCGGCCTGTCTCCGGCAGTAGATTCGGTAGATCCGTCTCTGGTTATATACTATGACTTTGACGAAGTCGGTGATGTTGTCGCGGATCAATCCGGCAAAGGCCATGACGGCGTTGTCGTCGGCGACGTGACAGCAGAGGCCAACGGCGCGATCAATGGAGCCGCCAATTTCGCAAACAGCGGTTACCTCGATCTGGACGGCCCAAGTATCCCTGCCGAAGATATTCCGACGTCCGCTATGACGCTCGCCGCCTGGATAAACATGACCAATACAGGTGGAGATCACGAGATATTCAGCGCCAGGGCGTCTGATGAAAGCTGGCTTATCCACCCTGAGCCCAAGAGTAGCGGCGATATCCGATGGCTGCTCCGTTCTTATGGCGGCACGACCATCTTCCAGATACGTGCGGGTGCTGTGACTTGGGATCAATGGCTGCATTTTGCAGGCACGTACGACAAGGAGTCCGGCAAGGCGGCTTTGTATATCAACGGGGAATTGATTGAGGAGCTTGACGTTGAAAACCCCGCGGATATAGCCGGAGACTGGGACCTGGGTGCTCGCGTAGGATTGACTATTGATAACGGAAGACCGTTTACAGGGCTTATGGATGAGTTCCGCATGTATACGCGGGCATTGTCGCAGGACGAGGTCCTGGCAATTATGCAAGGTCTATGATTCCCGTTTGCCTTTATGCCTTGACCCGGTGAATGTGTGGCTTGAGAAGCGACTGTGGCTGGAGTAAGCCGTAATCGGCATGTACCAGGCCAGGTCGCCAGCCAATGGTTGTGTATCAATTCGGGGCCCATACTGGTTGATTCGGTATGGGCCCCGATTGGTCTTGCGGACGGCGGCGCGCGAACACTATCAGTGGCGTGAGCGTCCTTGAACACCTTTGCAGACCGTCTGGACCTTCCTGATCCAGGGGCTTCATCTCGGTGGGGCAAGCCGCCACCCTACATGATGGTTGCCAACAGATCTGTTGGCAACGGATTCGTTGTCATTGTCACGCGACGCGAGGGATTGGGGGAGCCGGCTACGCGATACACATCACGCAATGCACGCTTCACGCGCTGTCCGCGTGAGTCGCTACCGGCTACCGGCTGAGTTTCCAACGCCCGTCGCAACCGATGGGATGAATTGCATCAAGAGTGGCGGCGCTGTAAGATGGGATCGACCCCACCCTGGGCGCGGTGGGGCGAGCCCCACCTTACACAACTGAGCCGCCCTGGGTTATGGCCAGGCTTGGCGTAGGAAGGAAAATGCGATGCTGTTGAAAAGAAACACAATTCTCACGTTGGGTGTGTGCCTGCTCGGTCTGGCGATCTCGGCCGGCGCCGAGGTGGCGTTCGAGACGGAGCATTTTTCGATTCGAATCGATGACACCGGGTCGGTGACGGGCCTGCTCGATCACGGCGGCGTCGACTGCCGGGCGCCGGATCAGCCGGCGCCGCTGCTGGGCGTGCGCGTCGCAGGTCAAATGCATTCGCCCCAGGCCATGCGGTACGAAGAGCGCAAAGGGACACTGACCCTGCAGTATGCGCAGGGTGTCACGGCGGTAGTGAAGGCCGTGACGAAAGCGACCCATGTCACGTTTGAACTCATCGCGCTCGAGCCGGAAGGGTCGGTCGAACTGGTCCTCTGGGGACCCTATCCAACGCGAATCAAGGAGACCATCGGCGAGACGGTGGGCGTCGTGCGGAACGATCGCTTCGCGCTGGGCATCCAGACGCTGAATGTCAAGACGCTGGGCGGCTATCCGAGAGCGGAGAATGGCGTAATGGCCGGGCGCGGCGATACGGCCCAGCCGAGGGAGTTCGGCAGTGTCCTCCAGGCCTTTACGCGCGATCGCAGTCGGGATCGGGTCATCGCCAACTGGGCCCACGAACACTACCATGCGCCCGCCTACGACGACGGCGGCGTGGTCGGCAGCAAGATAGCGCTCTTCGGCTGTCCCGTCAGGGAAGCGTTGAAGACGATCGGCGAGATTGAGATCACTGAAGGATTGCCCCACCCCATGATCGACGGGGTCTGGGGCAAGGTCGCACCGGGCGCGACGGCCGCCTATCTGATTATGGGTTTCGGCGAGGAGACGATCGACGAAGCGCTCGCCATCACCAAACGAGCGGGCCTGAAGTACCTCTATCACGGCGGGCCGTTCTCGACCTGGGGACATTTCCAGCTCCACCCCAATCAGTTCCCCAACGGCTGGGCAGGCATGAAGCACTGCGTCGAGAAGGCCAGGGCCTAGGGCATCCGCCTGGGGGTCCACACGCTCTCCAATTTCATCACGACCAACGATCCCTACGTCACGCCCGTCCCGGATGCGCGTCTGGCCAAGGTCGGCGCTAGTGTCCTGACCGAAGCGATCGACGCCGATCAGACGGAGATCCCAATCGCCGAGCCGAAGTGGTTCAACCAGATGAAGAACAACAGTCTCAAGACGGTGCAGATCGGGGATGAACTGGTTCGCTACACGTCGGTGTCCGAAGAAACGCCCTGGCGGCTGCTGCGCTGCCGGCGCGGGGCCTATGGGACTCAGGCGGCGGCCCACGCCCAGGCCGCGGCGATCGCCAAGCTGATGGACCACGGGTACAAGGTCTTCCTGACCGACGCCGAACTGTCCCAGGAAGTGGCTCGGCGGCTGGCCGATTTGTTCAACCAGACCGGACTGATGCAGATCTCCTTCGACGGCCTGGAGGGCAACTGGTCAACCGGCATGGGCCAGTATGGGCGCACCCTCTTCGTTACGACCTGGTACGATCGTCTGCGCGACGATCTGCGCGGCAAGGTCATCAACGACGCCAGCAACCCGGGCCACTACTTCTGGCACATCTATACCCGGATGAACTGGGGCGAGCCCTGGTACGCCGGCTTCCGCGAGAGCCAGACCGAATACCGTCTGAAGAACCAGGCCTATTTCCGCCGTAACCTCATGCCCGGCATGCTCGGCTGGTTCAATATGACCGGGCAGACCAGCCTGGAGGACGCCGAGTGGCTCCTGGCCCGGGCGGCCGGCTTCGACGCCGGGTTCGCCCTGAACACCAGCCTGCGGGTCGTGCAGGACAACGGGCTCAGCGAGACGATTTTGCAGGCGAACAACACGTGGGAGACGGCCCGCATGAGCGGGGCCTTCTCCGAGTCTCAGAAGCGCCGTCTGCAGGACATTCACCAGGAGTTCCACCTGGAGGCGCGGGACAAGGAGTCCTGGAATCTGTACCCGGTCCATTCCTCCAAGCACACACTGGCGCGGCAGATCCAGCCGGGTCAGCCGATCGACGTGACCTGGAAAGTGAACAATCCGCACGCAGCGCAGCGGCTCCAGTTCATCCTCCAGATCTCGGGCGACGCCCCCGTCGGGGACGTGACACTGGAGATCGACGGCGCCCCCGAGATCCTCATCCCCATCACGCTCCAGGCGAAGAGCATTCTGAAGTATACCGGCGGTTCGCAGGGCGTCATCTATGACAAGAACTGGAACGAGCGGGACAAGGTGACCCTGAATGCCTCGGATCTCCAAGTCGGCCCGGGCCCACACGACGTCCGCGTCGGCTGTCGCTTCCACAGCGCCGATGAGCCCGAGATAAAACTCGAATTCCGAACGCTCGGCGACCCCGAACCCCTGCCCTCGGCGCGCTGAGAATTATGGCGTGGGGTTCACCCCGCAGAACTGGGACCGAGGGTGTCCGAGGAAATCCGGAGACGCCTTACGCATTTCGTATCGGGACGGGGATTGGTGGGGCAAGCCGCCACCCTACCCTCTTACATGGGCTGCCACCGAATCTGTTGGCAACGGATTCGGTGGGGTTGTCACGCGGCGTAAGGGATTGGGGAAGCGGCTTTGCTTTTCAGGCCGGAGGCAGTTACGCAATACGCTTCACGCGCTGGTCGCGGGCGCGGGCGGCTTCGGTTTCGGGAAGCGCATGGGCAGGACGCCGGCCCACCTACGAAACTAGCCAAACGTCACCAGAAACACCCCTGTCACGGCGGCGAAGATGGCGATGAGTTTCGCCAGGGTAATCTTCTCCTTGAGAAAGAGCGCCGCCAACAGAAAGACAAACACATTGCTGGTCTGGTTCAGCGCGGCGGCGGTCGAGGCCTGGGTGTACTTCATGCCTGCAATCCACAAGACCATCGCGACATAGGCGCCCAGAAAGGAACCCAGAACGGTGTACTTCCAACTCCTGGCCGCCAGGAGCGATCTCAAGATCGGGTCTTTGCGCTTGTGAAGCAGAAGTTGAACGTATAACGCCGCACACCCGCCAATGAGGCGGATCTCCGTGGCCCATAGCAGGGGCGAACGGTCGAGTATGGGTTTGACCATCACGATGGCAATCGCCATCAGCGCCACGGCCAGCGCCCCCCAGGCCGCCCCCCGCAGAAGATTGCCCCGCTGGATCGTTCCGTGCCCCCGGACACCGGTCGCCGTCAAGACGGCCGAGATAATCATCAACACGCCGGCAATCTGCACCCAGCCCAAACGCTCGCCAATGAATGAGACGGACAGCAGAATGATGAAGGGAGTATACAGGCAGTCAACGATGGCCGAGAAGCCCGCGCCGAGAAGGTTCAAGCTCTTGAAGAACAGGGAATCTGCGATGGCGATGCCTACGACGCCGCTGAGAAGAAGCAGTGCGTAGTCTCCGGCCGGGGCCGCGTGGAAGAGAGAGTCTCCCCAGACGTACAGCGTGGGTACCAACAGCAACATCGCCAGCGTGCTCTTGAACGTGTTCAGCGCGATCGGATGAACGGACTCGCCGCTCTTCTTGAAGAGGATGACCGAGAAGGCCCAGACAAGCGCTGTCGCCAGGGCGCAGAGTTCACCAAGATGCGTAATCATGATCTCCCGAAGATCGGTCGCCACGTTTGCAGGACGTGCCCACCCGGCGTCTATCAACACTCCAGTTCAGAGCCCATTGCTGCGCTAGGCTACGCGGTTTCGTCGCCACAATCAAGGGGTCAACCTCCGTGGACCTCTCAGCGGCAGGCATCTGGCCGAGAAATGCTGTTGACGTGGCTTCCATATTTCTATAGGCTATATCTCCAATGTATTTGCAGGGTTATGATAGGAGAGGCTTCGACTGTTCAGCGAACCGTTCCAACGCCGCGTCTTTCGGCGTGCGGGGGCACTGTCTATGGAGCCATAATGAAACATCCGAGATTAAGTTTTTTTGAAAGGTCATGATTGTGGAGCGTAGAAAATTTCTTGCCAGTGCGGCATGTGCGGCCTGTTGTTCAGTCGTTGGTTGTGTCAAGGACGAGACGGATCAGTCGGAACCGGCCGATGCCTCGGTCTATAAGTGCCCGGTGTGTGGCACGGTCATGGAGAAGGATGCCTACTGCACTAAGTGCAATGCGGTCGCGGCCCTGGCCGGCACGGTTCACTGTGAGTTGTGTGGGATGGACAAGAAGACGGGCACCTATTGCGCCAAGTGCAACCGTTTCATGTTTGACGAACAGATCAAATGCGACAAGGCCAACAAGACCATTACCAAAGGCACCTTCTGTGAAAAGAAGAAGGTTTACAGACGCCTCGCTACGGTCGGGTACTGTGAGACATGTAAGAAACCCTTTGATAAGGCAACCGGTTGTCCTGTGTGCAAGACGGGCGCGTCCCAGGGATAGTTGAAGGTTGAAAAGTCCGGGACGAAACGCGGCGACGCCTTATGCAATACGCATCACGCACCGTCCGCGTGGGTTGAGAACCCACCCTACGGAAAGTTGAGGTAGGCGAATTCGCCTTGGAGTTGTTTGGCTCTTTGGTCTCGGGCTTGGGCGGCTTCGGTTTCGGTTTTGAAGAGGCCCAGGTGGTGGGTTTGGCCATTGTGTTTGATGGCGGCCTGCCACTTGTCGCGGTGGGGGTAGACGCCTTTGAAGCGGGAGCGTCCGCCGCGAGGGGGCTTGTTGTACTCGTTCTGCTGGGCAGTGCAGTTGCGCATGTTGGCATGGCGGTTGTGCAGACCATTGTGATCGATGTGGTCGACCACCATCCCGGGGGGCGTCTCCATGATCGCGCGGTGCATCAGGATCGTCCCGCCGGGCACGGACCGACGGGCGTACCACTTGCCACCACTGGCGAACGCATTCCAGCGGTACTGGCTAAGCCACTCGTAATCGGCAGCGTCTACGATGGCGAACTTGCCTTTGGTCAGAGCGATATGGCGCACCTCGTCGCTTTCCGGCTGGGGTGGTTCCGTGCGGAGCGCCGGCTCGCGCTTGGCGCGGAAGTTGGGACAGATCCGCCCGATCGGGGTCGGGGTCAATTCACCCGGCGCATCGGCGTGATTGGCGCAGATCGGGCGCGTGGGCCAAGCGCCGCCCAGGGTCAGGATCACACTGCCCCCAGGGCGGGCCGAGAAGACGCAATCGAAACAGCTTCGACCGACCCGGGCGGTCAGGTCGCACGTTGTGTCTCGCTTCTCATGGCTTTTCATCGTCTCGTCTCCGATCGTCCGACGTCCGCGCATCGACCACGGAGGCGACCCCGCGGAAAAGGCGCGCCTCTACCATTGGGCGAACCTGCACGTTCTTTGCGAAAAAAATGGGTTTCCAGGACAGCGTGAGGCGCGCAAGTTGTTGGAGAGAAGGGAGTAAAAAAAGTTTTGCGTGTCACCCGGATTGGGTTCTAAAGCGCTGCACGAATTTTGCTATTCCCATGGGCACTTTAGAGCATTCACCGAGCCGTGCAGCTCAACCGCTGCTTTCTTGGCTTGAATCTCGACCGGCTTGTTCTTATAATCATTCGACTCGGTGGAGATGAAACTCTCTGTCAGGACCACCAGGGTTCAATATCGCCCGGACACTAAGGGAATGGCAGAGAGCGACTCCGAATGGCACAGGATGCGATGGTTTCAGCTTCGCGCAGAACCTGTATTTCCAGGCTCAGATGGCAACATTCGATCAAGCCGACGGCTTGAGATGAGGCTCCTAATCATGGATGAGACCTTCAATACGATACGGCTCGGCGATTGCATCGCGGGAATGGACCAACTCCCAGCGGGAAGCGCCGATCTGGTCTTTGCGGACCCCCCGTTCAACATCGGCTACGACTACGACGTGTACGAAGACTCCCGCGAGCACCAACAGTATATCGACTGGTCCGCCCAGTGGATCGCGGCGGCCTGGCGCGCGCTGAAGGCCAACGGAACGTTCTGGCTGGCCATCGGCGACGATTACGCGGCCGAGCTGAAGCTGGAGAGCCAGAAGGTCGGGTTCCATTGCCGCAGTTGGGTGATCTGGTACTACACGTTTGGTGTCAATTGCGCTCACAAGTTCACACGGTCGCACACGCACCTGTTCCATTTCGTCAAGGACCGAGAGGACTTCACGTTTCGCGACCAGGACCTTGACAATCGCGTCCCCTCGGCGCGCGAGCTTGTTTACAACGACAAGCGGGCCAATCCCAAGGGACGGCTTCCCGACGACACGTGGATCATTCGGCCTGGGAATCTCGTGGGCGAACTCGTCAGTGATGATGATGGCTCCTGGGCGCCGAAAGCGGTTGGATCGCCGGCCGATGCGGACCGGACCTACACCCTGCGACCACAGGATTTGGAGCGGTCCTTCGGCCCCACTGAGAACACATGGTACTTCCCGCGCGTGGCCGGAACGTTCAAGGAACGTGCCGGCTTCCATGGGTGCCAGATGCCGGAACAACTGCTGGGTCGGATCATCCGCGCGTGCTCCAACCCGGGCGAGCTCGTCCTTGACCCCTTCTCGGGCAGCGCCACGACACTGGCGGTAGCCAAGAAGCTTGGTCGTCGTTTCATGGGATTCGACATATCCAAGGACTACATGCAGTACGGTCTGGAGCGGCTGGAGGCCATACGCGCGGGCGACCGACTCGATGGTTCGCCCGAGCCATTGAAGAGTGCGCCACGGACCACCGAGCGAGGCAAGAAGAAGGGCCGCGCCAGGAAACCTCGGGCGGCAGAGGCGTCGCAGGAGGGTCTGCGCGCGAGGGAAGAGCACTACGACAAGACCCAACTTGAGATGACCCTGGCAGGCGTCGCGGAAGCCTTTGGGCGAACGCACGACGGATTCTCCGCAGATCGCGTTGTGACCGACCCCGACCTCAATAGAGAGTTCGTCACGGTCTGCACGAATCTCGGTCTGGTCGGCGATGCGCGCACCTGGAACATGCTGCTGTTTCGACTCCGCAAGGCAGGCTTGTTAACCGATATTCCCACCGTGCATCGAACAAGTCTCCCCTGGGAAGAGTGCGACAAGTATATGTTTGCCAGTGAGATCGCCTGGCAGAGTATGCTCAATGACAAGTCGGCCGAGAGCCTTGATGAGATCCTCTGCGACCCGGAACTGGCCGCCAGATTCGACAAGCTCGCCGGGCAATTCGCCCCCGGATATCAACCGCTGGAGTACCGGTGGGCGGCGCTGAAACTCCGGAAAGAAGCGAAATACGCCCGAAGCCGGGCCAGCGTGCTTGAATCGCTTGAGTCATTGCACCGTCGGTTTGGCAAGAAGTTGTCCATGACTGATTTGGAACCGAGAAAACTGCCGGCCGGTCCCGGTCTGTACATCCTCGACCAAACGAGCACTGAAAAGCTCTATGTGGGCGAGACCCTGAATCTTCGCACCCGATTGACGTTGAGAAGAGCCCAGAAGAAGGCATGGCTGAGCCTGTCCGATTCGATCCATGTGCGAATGCTACCGATGGACTGTTCCACGGCGGGAAAATTGGCGTGGCAAAGCTGTCTGGTCAGGAAGTTCAAACCGCGTCTGAACTGCTTCGAACTGCGGTCCGCCTCATGACAGCCCCGATTGCGGAAGCCTTTGACGCGGCTTCAGATGGCTATTCCGCAGACCGCGTGGTTGCAGATCCGCAGCTTAACCAACGCTTCATTGCCGAATGTCGACAGCTTGGCTTGCAGGACCCTGTCGCCGACCTGAACCGTGCGATATTGAATCTTCGCAAGAAAGGGGGACTGGCCGGCCGACCCCGTTCGAAACGAACGCATTTCCATGATGAGGATGACTACCGATTCGCTGCGGAAATCGCCGTGCGCTTCATTGAACGCCGGGACAGGATCAGCCTTGACACGATCATCTGCGATCCCGACAAGGTCGCTGAGTTCGACGAAGTGTCCGCTCGCATCGTTCCCGGATACAGCCCGCTTAGATACCGTTGGGCGGCGCTGAATCTGCGGAAGACACGACAACTGAAACCTGAAGTCGCCGGACGAATTGCCCCGCCCGTCGATGTCATTAATGTGAGTATTGGCGAGATTGTCCCAGACGAGCTTCCCGTTTCCCAGGGGCTGTATCTCTTCATCGCGGCCGAGCAGTTGCTATATGTCGGCGAAACGGAGAATCTACGGAAGAGGCTGAAGAAGCACCTGGAGCACTCGGACAACAAAGGACTGGCGCGCTGGATTTGGGAATACGGCACCACGAGTCTGCATCTCGAAATGCACGTGCTCGCCGACAATACTGAAACCCGTGTCAGAAGGGCGCTCGAACTTGAATTGATTCGCTCGCGGCAACCTGTCTTCAATGTCAAGCGATGAAAGGGCAAGCATGCCGATTGCGGATGATTCCTTTTGATCCGGATTTCCCAAGTACTTGGTGGCCTGGAAACGGGATTGTGATAGCATGGAGCTTATGGGAGTCGTCCACGCCAGTTTGACTGTTCCGATGTGGAGAACCCGATGGGTGAAGCACGCAAGGACGCCAGCCAATCGCTTCTTGGGACAGCTCGCACTTGGCCGCCCCAGAACTTGTCATCAGGCGTCATGAATCGAACGACCAGAGGAGCCAGACGATGAGCATCTTCAAGAAACTGTTCGGCGGCGGTTCGCCCGACGCCGTTTCCTCGACGGGCGGCACTCAGTACTCGAACACGGAGTGGAACTTCGCTCTGACGATTCCGAAGGACTGGGAGGTCGTCTTCGAGAACGACATCCAAAACTTCCCCTGGACACAGCCCGTTCGTTTGGCAGGACCGGAAGGCTCCCGCGGGCGCCCCTACGTTACGGTCGTCACGCAAGTGGTGGAGGATAGCGGCGAGGGGCTCGGCCCCTACATGGCCAAGGCCGAGAGAGACCTCAATGGCAACTTCTCGAACTTTCATCTGATCACGAAGAAGGAACGGACGCTCCTTGGCTGGCCTTCCGCTTGGATGACCTACACCTACCAAGGCGACAGCGGGTCCAGGAAGGAATTGAATGTCACCACGTTCTTCGGGAAGGGCAAGATGATGTGGTTCCAGTTCCTGTGCGAGACCGACGAGGAGCAGGCGAAACAAGACTTTCCCGTGTTTGAAAGGATTGTCGAGAGCCTTTGCGTCGGCTCCGCAGGGATTAGGCATCCTCAGGTCAGTCTTGTCGGCGCGCCCTCATGCGGGCTCTGCGGCAAGACATTTCGATCGGGCTCCAAGCCGAATGCAATGGTCAATCTGAAGCTGGGCCGTTTGATCGGCGTCTGCGATTCGTGTCGCAACACCTAACAAGGCGATGCAGGCGGGCGCCGCTTCGCGACGCCGCCTATCGCCAAAGCGTTAGCGTCGAGACCCCGGTAGTCAACGGCCGACAAACCGAATAGGAGGCTCCGAAGTGAACGACGACAACCACACACCAGCGATTGGCCCTGTTCCCCAAGACGTTTCTATCAAAGACTTTCAGTCATTTCTGGGAGTACATCAAACTGACAGGAAAGGCAACATCATTGAGATCTTTGGCAAACCAACCAACTACGGTCACGTCGGAGCATTTGGCTGGTTTGATTGGTTGCGTGATCGCTTTCGATACGATTTTGACACCATGTACTATGATGACATATTGATATTCTCATATACAAGACGGAATCGCAAAGTCATGACAATAAGTTGCGAATGCGACGTAGACAATGTCCAGGCGTCATTAGATTATATAAAACGCTTTGGCGTAGTAGATACCAAGATGTACTTCTTGGGACAACATAAAGATGAGATTATTAGATGCTTTGGGCAACCAGACAGGCTTAGCTCAGACAATCACCAGTATGCACTGGATGGGTTCCATGTGACATTCATATGTTACGATTTCGACGCTCACAAGTGTTCGCGTATTAATGTTCAATTCTTCGACTAGGTGAACGGTCGGGGACATAGGCAACAGAATGGTCCAGGCTTACACGTGTACACACAAGCCTTACCAGATGGTGCATCACAATTTGATTCTGCCAGATGTTCAAGGGTGAGTTGTTGGGCTGATCTGCCTTTGGCCAGGGCGATTAGGAATCCGCAGTGCCGTCCCGCGTCAGTCGGTCGGGGCCTCTTCGGGCGGCTCGCTCTCCGGCGCCTGGAGCGCCCGGGTGCGGACGTCGACGGTCTTGGGCTCGGTCAGTTCGGCGCCGCCGGTGGTGCCGAGTTCCTTGAACTTGCGGGCCGAGACGAGGACGCGGCTCTCCATCGAGCCGACGGCTTTGTTGTAGGCGTCGGTCGCGCGGTCGAGGTTGCGACCCACATCGCCAAAGTGCCGCGCGAGCACGGCGATCCGATCGTACAGCTCGCGGCCCAGATCGCTGATCGCCTGGGCGCTCTCGGCGACCCGCTGCTGTTGCCAGCCATACGAGACGGCGCGGAGCAACGCGATCAGGGTCGTCGGCGTCGCGAGGATAACCTTCTTGTCCACCCCCATCTCGATCAGACGGGGCTCCTGCTCCAGGGCGGCGCTGAAGAACATCTCGCCCGGCAAGAACATCACGACGAACTCGGGCGCCTGGGCGAACTGGTCCCAGTAGCCTTTAGCGCCGAGGTTCTGGATCTGCGTCAGCACGTGTCCGGCGTGTCGCTTGAGCTGCTCCTGGCGCGTCGCCTCATCCGTCGCCTCGATGGAGGCGAGGTAAGCGTCGAGCGGCGTCTTCGAATCGACCACGACGATACGTTCGTTCGGCAGCTTAATGATCATGTCGGGCCGGATGCGTGACGTCTCGGTCGTGGTCGAGTCCTGGGTGGTGAAGTCACAGTATTCGACCATGCCGGCGATCTCGACGACTCGCTTCAACTGGATCTCGCCCCAGCGACCGCGCACGTCGGGCCGGCGCAGGGCGGTGACAAGATTGCTCGTCTCTTTTCGGAGCTTCTCTTCGGACTCGACCAGCGAGCGCATGCGGTCGGCCAGCTTCTCGTAGTCGCCCGTGCGGGCCTTCTCGATCTTTCCCAGTTTGTCGTCGACCTTCGTCAGTGACTCTTTCAGAGGCTTGACGAGTTCGTCGATGGCCTTCTGGCGTTTCTCCAGTTCGGTCTTGGCGCCCTCGTGGTACTTGTCGAGATTGGTCTTGGCCAACTGCAGGAATTGCGTGCTGTTGCTCTTGAGCGCCTCGGCCGACAAGGCCTTGAACGCGTCGGAGAGCTTCTGCTTGGCGTCTTCCAGCAACGCGAACTTGCCCTCGAACGCCTTCTCCTGCTCTTGGAGTTTCGTCGTGAGCCGACCGGCCTCGGTCTGCAGTCGGGTGTTCTCTTCCTGGCGTTGGGCGAGCGATTGGTCCCGGGCCGCGACCTGCGTCTCCAACTCAGGGATGCGGGAGTTCCGCTCCTCGGCCGCGGCGCGCCGCTGCGCTTCGGCGGCGCACTGCCCCTCCAGCGTTCCGACTCTCTTGCGAGCCATGCCAAAGACCGCCAGGGCAGCCCCGGCGGCTCCGACGACGATACCGACAACTGCAATCAACGCGTATTCCATCAAGCCAACTCCGCAACGGGTTCTGCGAACGAAACAAGTCGGCCCCGATTATACGCGCCGACGACGGTCTTTCATAGCGGCCAGCCGGTCCGGCACACGAGAAAACTGTTGATATCGCCCAGGGGGGCCAGTATCGTCCAGGGACAACCAGCGCCGACTTTGTGCGAGGTGACTATGACAGAACCCATCGAGGCCATCCTGTTCGACTGGGGAGGCGTCCTCATCGACAATCCCGCGCCGGGGCTGATGGCCTATTGCGCCAAGGCGCTCGATGTGTCCATCCAGGACTACACCGCCGCGCACCATCGCCATGGCGAACCGTTTCAGAAAGGGACCATCAGCGAAGCGGCATTCTGGCAACGGGTTTGTGAGGATCTGGACCGCCCTACGCCTGAGGCGCCTTCGCTGTGGGGGCAAGCCTTCGCTGCTGTCTACGCACCACATCGGAACGTCTTCGCCCTGGCCGAACGACTACGCGCGCGAGGCTACCGGACCGCCCTGCTGTCGAACACCGAGACCGCCGCGATGGAGTTCTTCGCCAGGCAAGGCTACGACATGTTCGACGCGCTGACGTTTTCCTGCGCCGAGGGCGCGTTCAAGCCGGAGCGAGAGATCTACGAGATCACCGCCGGCAAGCTCGAGGTCGAACCTCAGCGCTGCGTATTCATCGACGACAGCCCGACCTACGCCGATGGCGCGACGCAAGCTGGCATGCAAGCGATCGTCTACGAGGATCTGGAGCAGGTGAAAGACGCATTGAAAGACCTGGGCGTCCCGTGCTGAAAGCAAGCCGGTCGCCGTGACAGTGTGACTCCGAAGGGAGGGAAGCCATGAGCTTTCTGCAGTTGTTGGAGAGCAAACCCGTACTCCTGCTCGATGGGGCGATGGGCACGCAACTGGATAAGAAGGACCTGATGGGCGTCGTGCGGAACAATCTCGATGCGCCGCAGGCCGTGCTCGATATCCATAAGGCGTACGCCCGCTGCGGCTGCGACGCGCTGACGACCAACACGGCGACGATGAACCGCATCTATATCGAAGCGCACAAGGTCGACGTCTCGGTCCAAAAGATCAATCGCGCCGGCGTCGAGCTGGCCGACCAGGCCGCGGCGTGCAGCCAGTACGTGCTGGGCAATATGAGTTCGACCGGCCAACTGCTGGAACCGTACGGCGCCTACACCGAAGCGCAGTTCCACGAGGCGTTCCGCGAACAGGCTGAGGCGCTCGCCCAAGCGGGCGTCGATGGCTTCATCATCGAGACCCTGTTCGATCTGCGTGAGGCGGCCTGCGCCGTCCGTGCGTGCAAGGAGGTCTCTCCCCTGCCCACCATCGCCTCGATCGCGTTCGCCACAGAGACCAAAGAAGGACGCACGATGATGGGGGACACCGCCGCCCAATGCGCGACGCAGCTGACCGAGGCGGGCGCCGACGTCGTGGGCGCCAACTGCGGCGATCTCGACCCGAGCCAGATGGCCGAAGTCGTCGCCCTGCTCAAGAAAGCGACCGGTCGGCCCATCCTGGCCCAGCCCAATGCGGGCAAACCCCAGCTCATCGAGGGCAAAACCGTCTTCGATATGCCGCCGGAGCGATTCGCCGAGGGGATCAGCGAATGCATCCAAGCCGGCGCCCAAATCGTCGGTGGCTGCTGCGGGACCAGTCCCGAGCACATCCAGGCGATCCGTGAAATGATATCTACACACCGTGGTTCCATGTCAACCGATCAGCATGACCCCACGTCATAGCGCATATCGGTAGACGAAGCGGTAGAAAGCCCTGCTGGAGAAGTTCGCTCGGGCCCAATCGGCAAGGGGAGCCTATGGCGTCCACAAGCACTGGATCACTGTGTAAGGAGATATGCAATGTGGCGTTGGAATGTCGTCTGTTCGCTCACTACGATGATGGCTGTTGCCTGCTGCTGTGCCCAATCGGCCACTGGGCCGGAAACCGTCTCCTCTGAAACTTCCCGCCAAGAGACACCCCCTCCTCTGTATCCCAACGTACTTGATGAGCGTCCCACGATCCGGTCTCCCTATCTGACGGAGGAAGGAACGGAGCTTCTGACGGCCATGCTGAAGAACGGGAAATACGTTTGCATGCCCGTCACCGTCGAGAATGGAACGCCTTTGCACTACAGCTATAGAGTCGGAACGGTGTACGGCAAAGATCGCCTGCGGCAAATTCGGCCGGTATTCCGCCATTCAGCATTTCTGGTACAACGGCAACAAGGTCACGCTTGCCGCCGAATCGATGAAGGGGTGGCAGAGCTCCATCTTCCTGGATGAGGTCCAGGGACGATTCGATATCGATGTCCGACGACCGCTCACCGGGGCCGAGAAATCCTATCTCGGCCGCAAGTATCCTCACCTTTCCGAGACACAGAGGGTCGAGTTGCAGGAGCGACTGGCCCGCTTCCACTTCAGTGAGATGGTCCCTTACTACATCATGCGCTATGGCTTCTACGAGGGACACACGGACTATCGGGCCGATCCCATCGCCATAGCGTGCATCTTCGGATTCAAGAGCATAGAGGAGATCGAGAACGCTTTTCCGGGCAAGCTGCCCGGCACCCTGGTCAACCATTACACGGGACAAGACACGGCCGCTCTTGAGGCATTTTCGGGCCCAGAACACGGATCTCATGCAGGGGGTCCAGAAAATAATCCACCAGGTGTAACCGCCGTCGCCCGGCCGACCACCTAAGCAGGGATGGACTCTAATCCTGGATTCCCCCTATAATGGGTGACAACTAAACTGGAATCTCATGGGAAATCCGAGTTCAGGAAGGGAAAATGGAAGACAACTCCATAGCAAGACGCCAATTCCTACGGTCTTCGGCTGCCGGTGTGGCGCTGGCCGCGGCATCCAATGTGGCGTTGGGAGCCGATTCTACGCCTCAACCCCAATCTGCAGGCAGAACTGAGGGGATGGTCACGACACAGGCGGATGTGCTGGTCGTCGGCGGCGGGACGGCGGGCACCATTGCGGCCATCCAAGCCGCCCGGGCGGGAGCGAGAACATTCCTCCTCGAGCGGGGAACCCAGCTTGGCGGCACCACAACAACGGGCGGCGTCTCCTTCCCGGGCCTATTCGATGCCTGGGGCAAACAGATCATTGCCGGGATTGGCTGGGAATTGGTCCGCCAGAGCGTGAAACTGGATGGTGGAAAGCTCCCTGATTTTACCCAGGTACCTGACCACCACTGGGAGAATCAGGTGCGGGTCAACCAGTTCCTCTATGCCATCCTTGCCGAAGAGAAGTGCGAACAGGCGGGCGTCCAGATCGCCTACTACGAATTTCCCCAGGCCGTCACCAAAACAGCGAAGGGCTGGCAGGTCGATTGTGTCGGGTTCGGAACCCAGCGTCGGGTTCTATGCAAACAGATCATCGACTGCACGGGGAGTGCAGAGGTCGTCGGCATGTTGAATCTACCACGACTCCGTGGAGAGGAAACGCAGCCGGGCTCTTTGCTGTTCAAGTTGGACAAAGCAAATCGCCCCGGACGCCCCAATGGCCCCGGGTCCGGCCTACTGGATAGTCTATACGTTCATGGCGCCAATTCAGCGAACTCCCGCACGGTCACGGCGGCGAACCTGACCGGTCGCAAAGCCGTTCTGGAAAGAGTCCGCAGAGAGAAGAAGCGCTTGATGCATTTGCAGCCGGAGGTTGGCTTCCGGGAAAGCTACCGCATCGAGGGCGAAACCGTAATCACAGTGGACGACTATACTTCAGGCCGGGTATTCGATGACGCGGTGTGCTACGCCTTCTATCCCGTGGATCTGCACACGCGCAGCGGCGTCAAACCCAAGCCCTTGGCCAGGGGTAAGGTGCCGACCATCCCCTTGAGCGCACTGGTGCCCAAGGGAAGTCGCAATATCATTGCAGCCGGCCGATGTGTCTCGAGCGACCGTCTGGCGAATTCGGGCCTGCGCGTACAGGCCTCGTGCATGGCCATGGGTCAGGCGGCCGGCGCTGCAGCGGCGCTAGCCGTGCGAACGAATACGACCCCTCTGGAGGTCCCGTTGAAAGACATCCGGGAAATGCTCGGCAAGCACGGAGCCATCCTACCGGGTGTATAGAGAATGATAACAACGCCTTCCACCTTACGGCGCGTGCTGGACCAAGCGTGGAACGTGGAAGAAGGACTTCGGACATAAGGAGATACAGATGGCGCGACAGACGAAGCGACGGACCCTCGTAGTGAGCAGCGTGGCAATCGTGGTGGTTCTGGGCGTTTTGCTCTCCAGCGCCCTGGCGCAACGGCGGTTCGGCCCAAGGGCGAATCGACAAGGCGACGCCCAACTGGAGAAGCCGCCCGTCCCAAAGGACGCCAACGAGAAAGAGATTCTCGGCATTCTGGAGAATATCCGGGCCACCCAGAGCTACCGGAACGTGCCGCCGGAGGATGGGCGACTTCTGCGTCTGATGGCCGAGTCGATGAACGCAAAGAATATCATCGAAGTGGGCGCCTCGACCGGCTATTCGGCGATCTGGATGGGTATGGCCCTACAGAAGACCGGCGGCAAAATGACGACCTACGAGATCGACGCCGGGCGCGCCGCTATCGCCCGGGCGAACTTCGAACGGGCCGGCATGGCGAATATCATCACGCTGGTCGAAGGAGACGCCCACGAAGAAGTCAAATCGCTCAAGGACCCGATCGACATTGTCTTCCTCGACGCGGACAAGCAAGGCTACATCGACTATCTCAACAAGCTTCTGCCCCTGGTCCGGCCCGGCGGGCTGGTCATCGCCCACAACATCACGCCCGGGATGGCGGACCCCAAGTTCATGGAGGCGATTACCACGAATCCGAATCTGGAAACCATCGTCCGAACGGGTGTCAGCCTGAGCCTCAAGAAGTATTGATTTGGCCCATCGCATAATCAGGCAACAAGGCTTCGTGAGGACAATCGGCATGCCTAAGGAAGAGCTGCAACGCGGGTTCGGGCTATCCACCGCGACGTACGTAGTGATCGCCAGTATGGTCGGGACGGGCATTCTGGTCTCGCCCGGCTATATGATGGTATCGCTGGGCAACTACCCCGTCATCTTCGCACTCTGGGCCCTCGGCGGATTACTGGCGTTGTGTGGGGCGCTCTGCGTGGCGGAACTGGCGGCCGCCCTGCCCCGCGCCGGGGGTGAATACGTCTACCTGCGCGAGGCTTACGGCCCGATGCCCGCGTTCCTGTCGGGCTGGACGTCCTTCTTTGTCGGCTTTTCGGCGCCGTTGGCCGTGGCCAGCTATATCGCCGCCCTGTATCTGCTGACCCCCTTCGGATGGGCCGGGCAGGGAGAAGGACGCGCCGTTCGCTTCGTGGCCGCGGGGATCATCTGCCTCGTCACGGTGCCCAACCTTATCGGCCATCGCCACTCGGCCTGGACGCAGAATCTGACCACGAGCCTCAAGGTCGGCCTGTTCGTCGTCCTGGTGGTGCTGGCGTTCCTGTTCGGAAAAGGGCGACTGGGCCATATCACCGAAGGTCAGCCGATCGGAGAGGTCAAACTGGGGACCGCCATGGCGCAATTATTCTACGTCATGTTCGCCTACACCGGCTGGAACGCCGCGAGCTACCTGGCCGGCGAGGTCAAGGACCCGGCCCGCACCCTGCCCCGGTCGCTCCTGTTGGGCGCCGCCCTGGTGGTCGGATTGTACTTGGCGTTGAATCTGGTCTTCGCCTACGCCGTTCCTCTGGATCAGGTGACTTTCGATAATGCCGAGCGCGTCCCCCAACTGGCCGTCGAGAATCTGTTCGGGCCGCGCGCCGCCAGCGTCTTCTCCGTCGTGCTGGGCCTGACGTTCCTGGCGACCGTCAGTGCGTTCATCATTACCGGTCCGCGCGTCTACTACGCCATGGCGCGCGATGGGCTGTTTCCCGCCATCGCCGGGCATGTCAGCTCCAAGGGGCGGGTTCCCACCTATGCCATGGGCTTGCAGAGCCTCTGCGCGATCGTCATCCTGTTCGTGACGGACTTTCAGAATCTGTACAAGTACGCTTCGGTGGGATTATCGCTCTTTGCCCTGCTCTTCATTAGTGCTGTGTACGTCCTCCGCCGGCGCCGGCCCGAGATGGCAAGACCGTTTCGCGTGCCCGGATACCCCCTCGTTCCGGCGATTTTCATCGGCGTAACGCTGTTCATGGCGGCCTTTGCGTTCACGCAATGGCCCATCCCCTCGCTTTTCAGTATTGGCAGCATCCTCCTGGGCATCCCGGTCTACTACCTCTGGTCGCCCTTGCGGGGGCGCCGCCCTGCACGCTAGGCGCAGAACGCGGGCCTGGGCGAAAACTCGGGAAAGGGCATCAAGAGGGATCTAACGGACGTCGCGGGGCAGATAAACTGTGTTGGGAGAGATGTCGAACCTCCGGCACAGGGCTTCCAACAGCATTTCCAGACGCTTCAGTTGGTAATCCGTCGGCTGCGTCGAGACGCCATCGCCGATCAGACAGACGCGAATCGTCTGTTCATCACCTTGCCCGGTCGCACCGCGCCGGACCGCCGCCTGCTGCTGCCAGCTCTCGGTGGTCTCAATCTCGCCGTCGCCGGCGCTGACGCCGTTGCACAGCACAAAGTGACAGTTGACCTCCGCGCCGCTGCCCAGCCCCTGGGCGTCGGCCAGACGCTCGATATTGCCGCCCCGGGTTCCGCTGAAAACGATCTCGATACTGTTCCAGCGGCGGGCCGACTGGCTGACGCGCGAACGCAAGGCATGGTTGACCGATTCGAGACGATAGTAGGTGGACAGGCAAAACGGACCGGCCGAGGGAGGATTGTTGCCGAGAGCCATCAGCACCACGGCGCCTGTCGTCATGGAGATCAACAGTGCTGCCAATACTTTGACTACCCTTGGCTGGTTCGACATATGTTCCTGACCATTCTCAATGCGGCGCCCTGCGAAACTGCACCCCACTTCTTACAAATTCAACAGTTTCCCTGACAGGGCACGCCTCTTATATACCACTACATCGACCCTTACCAGGATGTTACTTCAATAATTGACGGAATTTACCCAGTTCGACATCACATTCTGCGCCGCGACGCGGAGACCGTGACATACGTCTAGAATACTACCATATCGATCCGGGGCCGTCCAAGAGACAAATCGTTATGAGCGAACAACTTGACGGTGTCGGTCACCAGGACTATACTGCGCCAGCACCGTATAGAGAGACTTCCTGTTCTGAACTGCGGCGTCGCACGCGGCCCGGTTGGCGTCACCTTGATCTCGCATGCCGGGTCCGTCGAGGCAAAGGAGAACGACAGTGTCACAATGGCGCGATTTATCGGCAGACCAAGTCGATCAACTGACCCAACAGAACTGCACCTGCTCCGATTGGTCGAGAGTGCGAGTGGCCGAAGGCTTCGACGCCCAGCGCGTCCGAGCGGCGCATTTCTATGGCGACGTCAAACTGGGGGCCTTCCGAAAGGAGGTGTCGTTCTTTGGCGGGCTGTCCAAATCGACGGGCATCTATCACGCCACGATCCATAATTGCACCATCGGCAATGACGTCTACATCAGCCAAGTCCGAAACTACGTGGCCAACTACGTGATCGAAGACGACGTTGTGATCGACAACATCGATTTGCTCGCAGTCGAAGGGGAAAGCACCTTCGGCAACGGGACGCAAGTCGACGTGGTCAACGAAGCCGGCGGCCGCGAGATTCCCATCTACGACGAACTCTCGGCCCACACCGCCTACATCATCGCCTTCTATCGCCACCGGCCCCAGGTCGTTACCAAGCTCAAACGGATGATCCGGGACTACACCGCCTCGGTGACCTCGTCGTTGGGCCGGGTCGGGCGCGGGGCGCGCATCCTCAACTCCCGCATCCTCAAGAATATCAAGCTGGGTCCGGCCGGCGTGGTCGAGGGCGTCACCCGGCTCGAAAACGGATCGATCAACAGCAGCCCTGAAGACCCTGTTTATATCGGACCGGGCGTCTACGCTGAAGATTTCATCGTTTGCAGCGGCGCGACCATCACGGACGGAACCATCGTCTCGGAGTGCTTTGTCGGTCAGGGAACCACGCTGGCCAAGGAGTATTCTGCAGAAAACTCCGTCTTCTTCGCCAACTGCGGCGGCTTTCACGGGGAAGCCTGCGCCATCTTCGCCGGCCCATACACCGTGACCCACCACAAGTCCACCCTCCTGATCGCCGGCCTGTTCTCCTTTCTCAACGCCGGCAGCGGGACCAACCAGAGCAATCACATGTACAAGCTCGGACCCGTCCACCAGGGGGTCGTCGAGCGCGGCTCCAAAACGGGCAGCGATTCCTACATGCTCTGGCCCGCCAAGGTCGGCGCCTTCACGGTCGTCATGGGCCGACACTACCACAATTCGGACACCTCGGACCTGCCCTTCTCCTACCTCATCGAGCGCCAGGATGAAAGCGTTCTGGCCCCGGGCGTGAACCTGCGCAGCGTCGGAACGGTGCGCGACGCGCGCAAGTGGCCGCAACGAGACCGACGCAAAGACCCCAAGAAGCTGGACCTCATCAACTTCAAGTTGCTCAGTCCTTTCACCATCCAGAAGATGATCAACGGACAGAATCTGCTCCGCAAGCTGAAAGAAACCTCCGGATCCACCTCCGACTACTTCACTTACCACAGCGTGCGGATTCCGAAAACCGCCTTGGAACGCGGCATCGTGCTCTATCAGACGGGGATCAACAAGTTCCTGGGCAACTGCCTGCTCAAACGGCTCGACGGCAAGGAATTCACCGATCTGGAAACCCTGCGCGCCGTCTTGAAGCCGCAAACCGACATCGGGCCGGGCAAATGGATCGACCTGGCCGGCATGTTCGCCCCCGAGAAGCTGGTGGAACAGTTACTGGCCGACATCGAGACCGGCGCGATCGCGACGCTGGCGGACCTGAACGCCCGCTTCACCGCGATCCATGAGGCCTACTCGACCTACGAATGGGCGTGGGCGGCCGAGGTCATCGAGAAGCAACTGGGCAAATCCATCGACGCCATCACGGCCGAAGACGTACTCGCGCTGACCACGCGGTGGAAGGACGCGGTCCTGGAACTCGATCACAAGCTGTATTCCGACGCCGAGAAGGAGTTTGCCGCCACGGCCCGGATCGGCTTTGGCCTGGATGGAGACAACGAGACGAAACGGCGCGACTTCGAAGCGGTCCGCGGCTCGCTCCAAGCCGACGATTTCGCCGCCGAGATCTCCAAGCACATCGCGTCCAAAACGGAACTGGCCAAGGATCTGATCCGCCGGACCGAGCGCTTGCGGCGGCAGGAGCAGGCCTAGCGGCGCCGATCGGCAAGAAAACCAGAGCGATTCCCAGCGCATGAAAAAGGGGGACTCCACTATCGAGAGTCCCCCGGTGCTTCTGTCCGAACCGATCTGACGACCGGGTCTTAGTTCTCGTTGGCGTCCACCGGCGCCGGGCGTACGACAGGAGCCACCGGCGCCGGGCGTACGACAGGAGCCATCGGGGCCGGGGCAGGCGGCGCCGGGGCATTGCCTTCGGCGTAAACGATCGTCGCCTTCTCCTTGAGCGTATCGAGATAAGCCTGGGCGATCTGCGATTTCTTCTGCATGGTCAGCCGCTGGACGATTCCCGCCTTGGCCTCTTCAAACGGCGTGACGCTGCCTGCCTGGCGGTCCGTGACCTTGATAATGTGGTAGCCGAACCGGGTCTCGACAATGCCGCTCATCTCACCCGGCTGCATCGCAAAGGCCGCGTCGGCGAACGGCTTGACCATCTGCCCCTTGCCGAAGAGCCCCAGGTCGCCGCCTTTCTCGGCCGACGGACAATCCGAATTGGCCTTGGCCACCTCGGCGAAATCGCCGCCGTCCTTGACCTCGCCGAGCAGTTTCTCGGCCTTGGCGCGGACTGCGACCTTGACGAGATTGGGATCGGCGTCCCCTTCGGGAGCCGGGAGCTTGACGAGGATGTGACTGGCCTGGACCTTCTCCTCGTTGGTGAATTCCTGCGGTGTCGCCTCGTAATAGGCCTGAGCGTCGGCGTCGTTAACATCGATCTTGCCGACCCATTGCGTCTCCATGAATTTCTGGCGTGACAACCCCCTCTTGTATTGTTGTTTGGCCTCGTCGAAGGTGCCGCCTCGGGCCTCGATCGCAGCCTTATACTGATCGACGGTCATCGGAGGATTCTGCCGGGCGCCCATTTCGGCCATCGACGAGAGCACTTCCTCGTCGGTCACCACGACGTTGGCCGCGGCAATCTGCTGGTCCAGCAGTCGCTCGGAGACAAGCATGTCGAGCACTCTCTGCCGCATCTGTTTCTTGAACTGCTCGACGAACATCGGCGGCAGGTTCTGCATTTGGGCCCCGGCGCGTCTGACCTGGGATTCCACGGCTACGCCCAACTGGCCCTCGGTGATATCCTCGCCGTTGATGGAAACGACCGTGAGATTGGGATCGACAGCGGGTTCCGGCTCGGGCTCGGGCGCCGCCGGCGGGGCTTCCACCGCCGCGGGTTGACCCTCGGCCGGTGCCTGGACCTTAGCGGCCGTGTCGGGCGCCGGCTCATTCGTATCCGTCGTCGGGGCCTCTTTCTGACAACCGGCCACACAGGCGATCAAAAGGATACACAGACACCACGCCAAAGCGGGAAAACCACGCTTCAACTGCTTTGTAACAATCTTCATAGACATCTCCATATAAGGTATTCGTTGATTTCCATAAGTAATCGCGATAGGCTCTATACCCGCCAAGAGGAAGGTCAGAGCGATATTATTTCACGAATGGGCACTGCGGTCAAGCAATTCACAGAATGTCGCCGCAATACAAACCTCCGCGTTACATGGCAATATCGTCCAACAGGGGCCCGGCCCGCCAGGGAGAATTAGCCTTGATGACCGTGCCAACCACGACTATACTAGTCGGCCGGATCAGCTCTGAAATGAAAAAATGAAAGATCAAAAGTGAATATTGCAGAATCGCCACAGCGCGGCGATGACCTCCTGAGTTCGACATTTTGCTCTGTGCACTTGGATCTTCTCTGTAACGCCAACGTAGCTCAACGGTAGAGCTCTGGTTTTGTAAACCAGGGGTTGACGGTTCGAATCCGTCCGTTGGCTTTTCCTCCTTACCGCTAGCCGCGGGTGTCGCAAAGGGGTCATCGGACTTGTTGTCCGGTGGTAAGTCACTTGCCTTTAACTTCGCCTTCTTTTAAGCCATTTCCCTGCAAGGGTTTACGACCGCCGCCTTTTTGCCGTTGCTGCCAATGTCACTCGCTGCACCAATTTGCACCAGTTTCTGACATAGCCCCCGGGCTGTTGCTTGCCGTGCACGGTGGACCAGATCGTCCCTGGCTTTCAGATAGTAGCGGTGCGTCGTTGCGAAATTGGAGTGGCCGGCCAGCTGCATGACCTCAAACTCACCGAGCTCTTCAGCAAGCCAATTGCAGATCGCCGTTCGCCTCAGGTCATGGAACTTGCCACGGTCGAGACCCGCGCGTGCGAGGATCTTGACGAAGTGGCGATTGAAGAGGGGCACGACCTTCTGCCCGGAATCCGAGTACGTCCAGTTGCCCTTGGCCCGTAATTCCCGCTGGATGTGATCGTAGCGGGCCGGGGCGATGAAGACATAGGGGTGGCCTTCCGGCTGTCGGTTCTGGTGGTCGACCAACCTTTGGGTCAGCTCTTCCGTCAACGGCAGTGTACGGCGATCCGTGTCCTTGATCAGCCACAGCCACGTCTCGGTCGTATCGGCCTTAGGAAAGACCCGCAGGGTCTGCTCCTGGAAATCCACATCCGCCCACGTGGCGTTGAGCAATTCGCCGCGCCGCAAGCCGGTGGCCAGGGCCACGAGGATCAGCAGGTCCCAGCGAACGCAGCGCCGCTCATCATGCTCCAAGGCGAAGTCTCGCGCTGTCCTCACGATGCGCTCGCATTCAGCGTCGCTGTAGATGTGGATCTCGCTTTTGGGGCATTTGGGCATCATGATATACCTGAGCGGATTCTCGTCCAACTGGCGCCGTCTGACGGCCGTCTCGAAGACGCACTTGATCTCCTTGAGCTTCTTGGTCACTGTAGCCGGCTTGTTGCCTCGGTCGAGGCACTTCTGCCGATAGCGCTCGGCGTCCTCGATCGCGACGGCCTGATAGTCTTTATCGCCGATGACTTTGATGAAGTCTCTCATGGTAGATCGATACTCATCGCGTGTGCTTTCCCGGATTTGGTCGCCGGTCCTGGCCAGGCTGTCTTCGACGAAGACGCTAAGACTCATGGACCCGGGTTCGACATAACCCATCCGCAGTTCGCGTTCCTTCTGAGCTCTCTGCTTCTCGGCCTTGCGTTTATCGCTATGGCCTAGGGTTTCCCAACGCCTCTTGCCGCTATTGTCGGTGTAGCGCAGGACATAGGTGAATCGGGATCCGTCACTGGATGCCCTCCGATTGAGCTTCACCAGCTGCTTCATTTTAGACCTCCCTTCCGAAGCTGGCCTGGCTCATGTAATCCGAGCGCATTGTAACCACACTTCCAGATGGTTCCAAGTTAATCTCCGGTCGTTATCTGCTGCCGAATCCACTCTTCGACAGCCTCTTTGGGGTATAGGGCCTTGTTGCAGAGGTGGATCCTGGGCAGATTCCTGAGTCTCTTGAGATTCTCGACGACGTTGTGATGGTTTGTCGCACTACTGACCACGGGGATACGCAAGAACTCCACCAGTTCAGATTCCGTCATCAAGGCCGGAAAGCCATCGTTATGTCTTGTGTCAGTCGTCAACGCGCCATATTCCTAGAGGGCCCACTTCTCGGTGAAAGCGGCGCCCAGGATGTCACTGTGGTTGTGGTGGAGCTCTTTAGGAGCGACTATCCGTGTCACCGTCGGTTCCCTTTTCCTGCCCGATTGCTGGTGTGGCCGCCAGCGCTGTGACCAGGGGCTGCAGTTCGGTGCGAATCGCCCGGCGGACTTGGTCGGCGACGGCGACGGATGGTTGCTTCAGGGCGGTACGCGATTGTATCCACCGAAAGACCTCCGCCACGTTGTACGTACAATCGGGATTCCGTGGACAGCCTGAATCACGCGTCCAACTCCATAGCGTCTGGCGGGTCTTGCCCAGGATCGACGTCATGATCTCGATCGGGACACGCTCGAAGTCAAAGGACATTCCCGGCCCTTTCTGCTCGGATCGCAGGAAGTTCTCGACGTAACGGCCCGCTGATCTGGATCCGCGCTCGGCATTGCGGATGACGGCCTCGGCGGCCGTCCGCCGCAGCCGGCGACGCGCCTGGTCCCAGACAGCGGCGACCTCGGCATCGGTGTCGAGCAGTTGGCGGAATGCGGGGCCATCCATGCCGAGTTCCTTAGCAGCCTGCCAGACGGTGACTGTCACGGCGGCTAGGTCTCGTACCTTTCGTAGGAGTCGGCCTCGGTCCCAGGCGGTCTGGACGTCGGGACGGCGCTCAAGGGAGGTCCTAAGGGCCGCTACCTCGATACCCAAGTGCTCGGCCGCCTGGGCACACGTCTCGCATTCGTAGGCCGCACGTTCGATGGCCGTGGTGTTCAGTGTGTCGTTCAACATGAATTTACCTCCATAGACGGTCGGGACGCATCAAAGACCATTCGCCGACCTCAGAAACCTGCCCTGGGCAGCCATAGGCCCCACCCGGGTGTTAGCGAAAACGTTTGTATGTGAAGTCAAAAAAATATTTCCAAGAGTAGCCGGGCGAGGCGAGCATCCGACCGCGTGTTCTCCATCTCCAGGAAGGACCCGAGGTCCCGGGGTTTCCAGACGGGTTCTTGAGCCTTTCGCACAGGTGCAACGTCACGCTCTTTTGCGACCAGTCTTGTAGGCTTTGCGCTCGACGCGATTCAACATCGACCTAGCCTAACGGTCTCATTTGTCCTCCTTCACGATCAGTCCGATCTCGCTCATTGTCAGCGAATCGGAGTCAAATCTGAATGCCAGCCGGCAGCCGGTGCCTCGGCCGTTCCGGGCCTTCTCGATCCGTACCGTCCGGTTGTGTTTCATCGGAATGGTGCCCATCGAGGTCTTGACTGTTGCTTCCTTGTCATCGTGGTTGGCCAGCGTGATGATGGTCTCTGAGAAGCGTTCGTAGGCGGCCGAGCCGGCCAGGTTCTCTCGGGTCGGTTCGGTCACACCTCGCTGTGGATGTGTCACCAAGACGACGGAACAGCCGTAATCCGTGGCCGTTCGCTTGATCGATCGCAGGAAGGCGAGATCTGCTACCCAGGGTTTGCCTGTCCGGGCAGCTGCGGTGATGGGATCCACACAGATTATCCGTCGACCTTGCTTTGCCTGGGTAGCTGTCCACTCTGTCAGCTGTTCCAATGTCTCGGCTCCCAGCGTTTCGGAGGTCCAGAGGTGTCGGGCGAGGAGCTCGAGGCGGTCGGTGTGCTGATTGAGGAGCTCGCGCGTACGGTCACCATTGGCCGCCACCCAGTCCGGATCCGTCACGTCTCCCACGCAAGAGATCTGCGCCAGTGCCCGGGCCAGGTGGTAAGGCTTGTCCCCCTCGAGGCTGAAGAGGGAGACGTTCTCGTTGTCGTCGAGCCACTAGCGAACAGCCTGAACCAACATGAACGACTTCGAGGCGCCGACGGTTCCAGCGAAGAGCGTGATCGTTCCGGGCAGCAGGGCCTTGGTCAGCGTGCTCAAGAGCGACCACGGCCAAGGGATGCAGCGATACTCTCCTCGGATGATCTGTTCATGTCGATCGAACAGCTTGGTCAGCGGTCCCAGCGGTCGGGCTCTGTCGAGAGCGGTCCGCAATGCGGTTGTCACCTCTGTATCGCTGCTGCCCGTAGTCTTGAGCTGCTCGATGAAATCTGCTGCATCTTCCTTCTCGGCAAGATCCAAAGCAGCTGGATCGATGCACGTGCATTGTGGTGACGGCCCGAGCGACTCGAGGAAGCCCTGGACCTGTCGCATATGGTTTTGCCCAGTGACGTCATTGTCTGGCCATAGGACCACGTTCTTGCCGGCCAGGGGTGACCAGTCGCAATGCTCGGCCTTGCCGGCCCCAAACGGATTCGTGCTAGCCGCGATGCCATAAGCCGCCAAGGCGTCACAGCACTTCTCGCCCTCACAGACGACGATGGTGTCACTGGCTTCTATGGCGTCACGATGATAGAGCGGCCAAGGCTTGGGCGGCGTCCCGAGCGCGAAGCCACCATCGATCGCGTGAGCGGGGCGGTAGCTCTTGCCCTCGGGCGTTTGCACTCGGAACACGACCAGGTCGACATGGCCGCTGGTGGGCTTTACGTAGACGTGCTCAGAGGCGATTTGACCAGGCAGGGCGACCCGGAGGGCGTCCGATGTCCCGGTAGACCCTCTCCTTGCCCCTGCCGGCCGGTCGGTGGCCTGTACGGGCCCGTGTGGGGCTGCTTGGGTTGGCGGCGTGCGGGCTTGCTTCGAGAAGGACCTTTGCGAGCGGTTTGCCTAGAGCTTTGGCGCGAACGCCGAAGATGTCCTCGCATACGCCGCACGCCTGGCACTTGAACCGCCAGGCGCCGTCCTTGCCCTGGTAGACGCCGGCGCTGGGCCGATGGTCTTCATGGAAAGGGCAGAGCATCCCGCCGGTGGTGACCTTGGCGCCAACTGCTTCAAGCTCACGGACAAGGGCATCTCTGTTCTGGCGGACGGCATCGAGTTTGCCGGTCATTGGGTCACCCTCGCTTCGCGAAGTATCTCGTCAGCCTCCGCGTCGGTGGGTAGCCAGTCGGGATCTCCCCGCTTCGGGTCTCGCTTCACTGGCCCCCCTTTGGTGCCCCCACGTTCTTGCGTTCGCGAGAACCACCCTGACAAGAACCACCCGAGGTGCTTCTTTCGCTTTGAGGGATTGTCCACGAGCCAGATGGCGGCCCGTTTGATCTCAATGTCGATGTCGACTGCCGGGTACGCCTCCCTCCAGGTCGCCATCCGCTCCTCGGTGATGCCTGCGAATTGGCCGCTGTCGTAATCGAAGGTGATGCTACCATTGGGTGATGCAGTCAACTGGGGAGGATCCTGAGGTCGCGAATTTTCGAAGAGATCCTGATCACCATCGGCTTCCCCCTCAGGGGGGACTACAGGGGGGTTATTTCTGTCTTCTGTCTTCTGCCTTCTGTCTTGGGCTGACATTTGGCTGACATGGCTGACGTCTTGCTGACATTGCTCCCGTTCACGTTGCCGGCGTTTAGCTTCGCGATTCTGCTGCCGACGCTTCTCGGGATCGCGACGATCGCGGTATCTGAGGTAGTTCGCAATCTGCCATCCGCCGTCAACGGGCAAGAGTCGACGCCCCTCATGATCTGGGGTTCGGCTGTATTTGTCCGGGCTGCACAGCTTTGCGATGGCAGCCTCCGCGTCAGCCAGAGACATCCTAGCCATAGCGGCCATGCCTGGAATGGTGCCGGCCACATACCCCTTTGGATCAGCCGTGGCCAACATCGTTATCCACATGAGTCGCGTCTTGTCATCCTCGGACCAGACGCTCGATGTGATGATCGTCGAAAACAGCTTAGTGAATCCACCGTTCAAGAGGCGGCTCCTTTCAGCATCTTCGCCATCCGTTCCCGCAACCACCAGGATCCCAGGCCAATCGCGTCGGCGATGTCGGCGCCGGGATCCTGGTCGACCGCATATGCAGGGAAGTTTGCCGCCACAGCGGCTTGGCGGTTGGCCTTGGAGATGCCTCTGGTCCATTCGTTCTCGCGAACCAGAGCGATCATGGTTCGGCTTTGTCGATCGGCTGGGAGGGACCGCTTCCAGGCTTCCGCCTCCCGCCACAGGGCCCCGGTTGCCGCTCCGTGCACGGCTAGGCCAGCGCCGGCGCCCTTGTGACGTTTGATGTTCACCTTGCCCGAGGTCCATTCGATCACCACAACGGCTGGCTTCCACTCATCGAGCAGCTCGGGGAGATCTCCGCACATGGTGTCAATGCGTGCCTCGTTAGCTGCCCTGGTCTTCTCGGGAAGCAGGAGGCCGGCTTGTATCAGCCGCTCTGGTGGTGACATAACAGCCCAGCCGGAGCGGGTGCTGGAAGGGTCGAGACTGAGGACCAGGTCGCTCATGATGTCACTCGCCTTCTGCAGCGACCGCTTGGTTCTTGAGGGCCCCCAGACCGGCCTTCAGAATCTCTATGGGCATATTCCCGATCGCCTCGATGTTCGTGTGGCCGAAAACGTGCTTGAGAGCCTTCAGTCGACCAGCCTGGTCTTGGGGTGTGTCGCTGGGGAACTGCATATTCAGCTCCTCCCAGATTTGGCCAAGGACGCTGGTCTTCTGCGCCGCGTATTTGTCCTCACCGGGGGGTAATGTCTGCGGGCCTGGTTGACTGTCTGGTTCGTCGAGAACCTCGGTGATATCGGCGCAAAGGATCTCGCCCGTTGCGGGATCCACGCCGTCCGGGACCGCTCCACTTTGATCTTCGTCATCAGGAGCCAAAGTAGTGCTCTCCACGGGGCGACGCCGATCGCAGTCCTGCTCCTCCGGTTCCTCCGGATCCGCCGTTGCCAGGGCATCCTCAAAGGCCGCGGGGAAGGGCAAGTACTTGCAGAGCCGGCGGACCACAGTCTTGCGGCACATCTCTTCGTAGTCGGTCTTCCAGGGGCCCCGATCACCTGCCCTGGAGCGGTTCTTGATTGCATCGAGGTCGACCCGCGTCATGACCTCGATCTGCATGTCACCGCCCTTGAGCTCGGCAATGGCATACGCACAGGTCAGTTCGCCCCGATCGATGCCCAGGTGGGGCTGGTGACGGATCTGCTGACCGCTACCGTAGGAGATCTCGAAGGTGTCTTTCTCGTGGACGCAGCGGGCTTCGATGCGTGTGACCAGGCCCGTGCGACGTGCGAGGGCACACAGGCCGCGATAGCCGATGATCAGCGTACAGGAGTTCTTATAGGGGACCAGGTAGGCCTCTCCACCGGCGCCGGCGAAGCGAAGGCCCAACTCGCTTGCCCTAACCATCGATTCCAGGAAACTGGCCGGTGTGCACTGCAGTAAGCCAGGGTTCCGGGCCACGGCAAGCTGGGCCTGGGTTTTGACTTGGTCGGCTTTGAGCCACTTCGTCGCCACCCGCTCCAGGGTGGTTGTGACATTGCCCTTGTCAAGTAGAGTTCGAAGCGTCTGGCGGTTGCCGATCGTCGCCAGTTGTTGGTTTGATTGACGTTGGTGCATGGGAGTCCTTTCCTGAATGAATCACTTGAGGTTGCTAAGGAGTTCTTCGAAGAGTGGGTCGATTGCCGCCCCCATCGATTCTGACCCTCGGGGAGGGGGTTCGTTTCTCATCTTCCGCAGCAGGAATCGCCGGCCAGGATGTCGCGGTACGCGTCAAGGAGTCTCGGCGACAGCAGTTCGGAATGTGAGCGGAACATCATCAAGGGGCTTCCTGGAACTGGGCCGCCCTCCGCTGGATTGCCTCCATCACTTGGCCGGGTGCAAAGCGGATCACACTATTTGAGATGCGTATGGAGGGGATCTGCCCGCGGCGAGCCCACTTGCGAACAGTCTGTGCCGTGACACCCAACATGTCAGCGATCTCCACGGCATCAACGATCTTCTTATCTGCAGTTACCATGCCTGCAGATTAGACGATTGGTGGAGGATGGGAATGGGGCTCCGGCGCTTTTTCCGGCGCTTCAGTTCTTAATGTCGGGAAGACTCGGAAGGACTTTCTTATAGATGTTCCACTGGCCGGCCAGCGAGGCTGGTGTGAATCGCTTTGCCTGCCCTGATTTCCAGCCTGTCGCTTCTGGAGGCAGTCCGATTCTCTCGTCGCGGGCTGCCTCAAACAACGCTTCCTTCAGGCTCCCCAGGCGCGCCTTGCTCAACTCTCCCTCGCAGTAGTCTTGGAGGAACTCTTTGATTGTCACCGGAGGATTGTCGTTGGAGCCTGGGGAAGGGGATAGCACACCATGGCCACCAGCGATCTTCGTTGGGGGGGGAGGGACGTGAGTGGATAATGCTGCGCGAATCATGATCGCCAGGTCGTTTAGTTCATCCGGAGCCATTCGTCCGTTGGCATAGTAGTGAACGTTCGGGTAGATATACACTCCGAGAGCGGCGACATCCCTGTCGATGTCCTGCGGGACAAGAGCACCCCTCAAGCCAAATACGCCTTCTAGCTTCATGCCGATGATAAAGCACGCCCAAGGGACGTCTTCGACATCGCGCATTCGAAACTCAGCAAGCTCCTCATCTAGCATTTCGGGGAACGGGGATCGAAGGGATGTTTGATCTTCTTGGCGGTCCTCATGGTATTGCTTGACGATGACAACGGCCGCCCGGATTTGCTCCTGCCACCAGCCCTTATGTTGGAGAGCTAGGTTGAGAACCTCCCGAAGCCCGGCTTTCTGTTGCTCCCTCAAAACATCGTCCGCTAGCCGGCGTGCGTTTGCCAAGTGCGGCAGAATTTGCCTGGCAGTCCATCCCTGCAGCTCTTCGATGGTATAGAGGTCAGGCCCAGTCAATAGATTGCGAATCTGCCTTCGCAACTGAGTCCGTCCGATTTCGTCATTGATCCATCGGTAGGTGCGATCTGGCCTGATGCCCTCGATATCGTCTACTCTCGGTGCGAGCACTCGGCAGAGTCTCATGTATTCTTCCCTCTCCAGGGCCTCCGTCTCTCCGTCTAGAGGATGAATGGGATACTTCGGAACCTCAACAGATTTCGGGTAAGGTTTCGGGGGATGTCGGCGGATCACTTCCTGGAGTATCTGTTCTCGAGAGAGAGCCCCGTTCTCAAGTGGTGTGGATGCTGTCTTCCTGTGTTTGCGTTTCGCCATGTGTCACCTGTCCTATCTCGGGCCGGTTCGGGCAAGGCTGCCGGACAGGTGCATAGCAACCTTACCCAAACCGATTCGGCCGGCTGCAGACCGGCCTCCCGATGTTTCCATGTTACTCAGTTCTCCAGTGGCGGATCACTTCGGTTCCCTTTGCGGCCAGCAGTTCGCGGGCGAAGCCACGCGCTGTCACAAGCCGGTAAGCCCTTAACCAGATAGGCCCACTTGCAGCTGTGTGCCTAGGCGATTACCAAGGACTTCTATGCCCCGACGACATCACGAGGTTCCCGCGTGCAGAACCCACCGACGGCGGCAGTCAAAGTCGGGAGCTTCCCTTCCTCCAGATCTTTCGATGACGAAGGCAGCCTATGACCCAAACTGTCCTGGGCCAGTTGCAAACCGACCCCCTTATATCAGGGTCACTCTATCTCATGTACTCTTGAGTGTCAAGTCCGTCAACCGCGTGACAGTCACGAGGGTGTGCGACTGAATTGTGGCGGATCCGGGCTCTCAAGAGCCAGACAAGGCTGAAGAATTGCGGCGAAATGATTGTCATCCGGTACGCTGCGAGCCCCGCACTCCCACTCTTGGGCTCAGTTAGGAATGAAGCGCTGACACCAGAAAACACCGCGCCATTGCCGCCCGGGGAGCACAGCAGAGAACCCTTGCTTGACGCTCTTCCCCCGAAACCTTAAGCTGATGGTCAGGTTTCCGACGTGTTGTCCGGCACACAGGGGGTGTTTATGAAGTATCGAGCAGGATTCACACTCATTGAACTGCTGGTTGTCATCGCTGTGGTCGCCCTGCTGATGGCGATTCTACTTCCGGCCCTTCAACGGGCCAAGGATCAGGCACGAGACGTGATCTGTCGGTCTAATCTCCGAGGAGTGGGGACCGGTATCTTGATGTACCTGGAAGATAATGACCACAAAATGCCTAACATGAACACCTACAGCGGCAACACCAATGGCCATCTCTGGTGGGATGATCATGGGAATCTTCTGAAACCGAATGCTCACCGGGCCTACTGGGGCGTGGCCTTCGTAGACTATGTCCGAGAGAGGGAACTGTTCGGATGTCCGGCTTTTCGCAACTTCTGCGAGATGATCGCACAGGACTTGCTCTACGGGGGCGATCATCGATTCATCCACACGTCGGCATTCGCTGCTAACGGCTGGCTGACCCAGGAGAGGACGATCAGCATCCCCCACCCCTCCGAAGTCATCGTGGCCCACGACCACATGGAACCGAGAGTCGAGCACGGCAACAAGGCAGGCAATTCGGACATGCTCTCTCCCAGCCCCACCGGCGTGAACCTGACACATTATCGAAAGGGCGCCGGTCGCGCGCACTGGTATCGCGGCATCTTTCGGCACAACGTACGATCCAGCGGAGAGTTCGAGACCGGGGGCACGTTGAACATTCTTTGGCTGGATACCCACGTCAGTCAACTGAGGGAAACAACCGGCGAAGGCGTGCTGAAACGCTGGTATGACCCGCTCGGTAAAAATCCTTGAGAAACGGGGCAGTGCCATGCGCGATGAGAAAATGCAGCGACGTGTGTTCATGAAGACGGTGGCGCTCGCGAGCGTTGCATCGGTACTGCCGGACACCTCCAGAATCTCCGCCCAGGAAGCCGTCTCCAAACCCGACATCCTGCTGATCATGCCGGACCAAATGCGAGGAGATTGCCTGTCCATTCTCGGACACCCGGCGGTGCGTACACCTACATTGGATGAACTGGCCCGGCAAGGCACACTCTTCCGACGGGCCTATACGCCGGTCGCTTCCTGCATTCCGGCGCGCTACGCACTGCTGACCGGCCTTTCTCCGCAGACCAGCGGCGTGGTAGGGTTCCGCGCCAAACCGTTTTCCACGCCGAGTCTACCGGAGCTACTGGGCAAAGCCGGCTACAGTACGGTACTGGTCGGCCGAAACATGCACCAGGTCCCTGCGAGCGGGTCCTGTGGATACCAGAAGAGGATCCTAGGGTCCATCTACGTCAGCGGGGATGAATATCACGAATTCCTGAAACGCGCGATGCCGAAGATCGGAGATATCCGGGAATTCGTGACGGGACTGGGCCTCACCTACAATCACTGGCAGGCAAAGCCTTGGCCACTCCCGGATCATCTGCACCCGACCGAGTGGGTCGTCACCCAGTCGCGCCGGGTCGTCGAGGAAGCAGAGCCGGACCAATCGCTCTTTTTGACAACTTCTTTCTACGCGCCTCACCCACCGCTCTTTCCACCCAAGGAATACTTCGATGCGTATATGCAGCGGGAACTACCATCGCCGGCGCGCGGCACGTGGGTTGACTGGAGTACGTTGTCTACAGAGGGAGACCGCGCGGGTCATCGGGTCGTTCTTGAAGGCAAGATCCTCAAGACCGCCCAAGCCGGATACTTCGGACTGATCGAGCATCTGGACAGCCAGATCTCATCTCTGATCCGTGATTTCAAAGCGCGAAGCGAGAAAACTCGGCGGCCCTGGCTCATCGTCTTTACGACCGACCATGGCGAGATGCTGGGCGACCACGGCTACTTCCGTAAGTGCGAACCGTATGAAGGCTCGGCGAACATTCCCCTGATCATCAGCGGTTCACCGGCTTTGGGCTTCAAGTCGGGCGAGCGCAGCCACCAGCCGGTCTGCCTGGAAGACATCATGCCAACGCTCTTGGCCGTCGCCGGCGTGAACTGTCCCCGCTATGTGGACGGTGTCAATCTCGTGCCCACTCTGCGAGGCAAGAAACAGGTGATTCGCAAGTTCCTGCACTTCGAGCACGCACCATGCTACAGTCAAGCTCAAGCCTACCACGCGTTAACAGACGGCCGGTACAAGTACATCTGGCGACCGACCGATGGCAAGGAACAGTTATTTGACCTCGACAAGGATCCTCGCGAGGAGAACGATCTGTCAGAAGACTCCTCTCACCGGATGACCCTGCAAACGTGGCGCCGATGCCTGGTCGAGCGGCTGGCAGACAGGCCGGAAGGATTCTCACAAGACGGAAGATTGATTTCGGGACGCCCATATCATCCCTTGAACGAAGGCACTATGCTGCCAGACAGCGAGACACCCTAGCGCGTCAGTTCTCAATCTTGGCCACGCCTTGCTCGCACCCATGGGCTTGGCAATACCCACAAGCCATCCCTCACGCAGCGTGGCATTGTCACACCGGCGTAGAAGCAGTTCCGTCAGTCATACTTGCCTCGAGCTGGCGGGCAGGAGGGATTCTTCCATAGCAGCATTGAAGGCTATTCCCCCGAGGGGATCAACGTGCAACAAGTCCGAATTCCCGACCGATAAATCGTCGAAACTGCATTTTTTGCGATTGACAGGGGATCTTGGCGCGCTGGTTTTCACCGAAATGGTTGTCTGTGGAGACATTTTGGTGACACGATGTCACGGGCGACAGAGTACACATCTCTGGTTCTGCACTCGGACACTTCTTTGAGAAACCGTGATCCATCGACGGAGGTTCATGCTCTTTGTAAGCAATCGTATCCACGCAGAAACAACATATCATGTGTCCGTAGACGTAATACCCTATGGATACGCTTATCCCCAAGCCCCTGAGTTCGCGAGTCGCTTCATAGCCATTCTTGCAGGACATCTCCATATCCACGAGTGTCGGGTCACAACTACCACAGCGCACGGCCGGAGAACGGATCTCGGGAGCCGGCACCTGGGACAGTCCCCTCACGGTTGAGCTCACCGGGCTCATCGCGCTCATCCAGTGGAGGTAGCGCTTTCACCGCAGCATGCACCGGGAGATCGCAGGTGGCAAGCTGTCGCTTGACTCGCGCAAGTTCTTCTTGGAGCCTTTCTGCTCGCACGTGATCGTGCCGCAGATCCTTAACTGTGTGCTCTTGCCTTCTACTATCAGTCATACGTCTACGCTCAAACCCCGGTTAGTCCGGCGAACCTCCATACGTCGGCTTGGGGCCATAAGCGGTTGCCGCAATAGTCAAGGGATCAGCAGGACTCCAGATGAGCCATCCTGACCCACCTGGAGTTTCGAGCTGACCCGCAAACCGCTAGGCGTTAAAGTGATCCAGATTGTCATCCTCGCCAAGTGGGATCGCATGTTGTGATTCAGTCCCTGCTCCCACGGCGATTCGATGAAATGCTTCGTCGGATTTGCCGAAACCGTGCTTTCTGGACACCGCATTAAGAGAACCCGACGTACGATTCGTCTGAGTTCGGGCAGGGGAATACTGTCCACCTTGCCCACGCTGGCTCTTACGTAACGCAGCCCCCCCCACGAGAGCCATGAGTTCGGCGACCACTTCGTTCATTGACCCGGCCTGCGCGCTGAGTTCCTCTGAGGCACTGGCGCTTTCCTCGGCATTGGCGGCATTCTGTTGGGTGACCTTGTCCATCTGGGAAACGGCGGTGTTGACTTGGTCGATGCCTTGCGCCTGCTCTTGCGAGGCGGCGGCGATCTCACTGACAAGGTCGGTTGTCTTACCGATACCCTGAACGATCTCGTCGAGCACTTTGGCAACTTCGCCGGCAATATCCACTCCGTTCTTGGAGTTCTTGACCGACTCGTCGATCAGAACCGTGGTGTTCTTGGCCGCCTCGGCCGACCGCATCGCCAAGTTGCGAACCTCTTCGGCAACAACGGCAAAGCCCTTGCCCGCCTCACCAGCCCGGGCCGCTTCGACGGCGGCGTTGAGCGCCAACAAATTGGTCTGGAAAGCGATTTCGTCGATGACCTTGATGATCTTGGCCGTTTCGTCGGAACTTTTCTGGATGTCCTGAATCGCCTGATTCATCCGACCCATCGACTCGCTACCCGTATCGGCGGCCTTGCGGGCCTCGGTGCCCAGGACATTCGCCTGCTGGGCGTTGTCGGCGTTTTGCTTGGTCATTGAGGACATCTCTTCCAGGCTCGAAGACGTCTCTTCCAGACCCGCTGCCTGTTCGGTCGCCCCTTCGGCCAGCGACTGCGACGCGGCTGAAACCTGCCCCGAGGCAGCAGCCACCTGCTCGGAACCTTCAGTCAAACCGGCGATAATGCGGTTCATCGGTCCCATGATACTGCGGGCAATCCAAATGGCGAAGAAGATAGAAACAACCGTTCCGATGGCAAGCGTGACAATCATGATAGTCGAATTCGTGGAGAGCGAAGCGGCCGATTCCGTGGCAATCTGATCCGTATTACTCATTCCAGCGTCGGCGGTCGTCCTACATGCGCCGATCACCCGTTGCCCTGCTTCTTCGCGCTGCTTGCCCAGATCTTGTAGCTTCTGCCAGTCCACAAGAAAGGTCGTCAACGCGGTGGCATAGTTTTCCCCAGAGACCTTCGTGTTGTCGATGCGCTCCAGATCCGCATCCAGCCGCGTGATCGCACGTAGTGCGGCATATTTCTCATCCAGCTTCGGGAAGTTCTTCAGTGCCTCCTGCATGATAGAAGACGACCGAAGCGCCTGTGCTTTGAAGGCCTTTATTCGGGCATCACTTCCCAGGCCGATGATGTTGTTGACCAGGGTGATCTTCTCGTGCCGCTCATGCATGTCTTTGGTCAAGGCCTGCTGCTGGCTGTCCAGGAACGCTTCACAGTTTGTTACATACGCTCCGGCACCAGCGTCCATCTCCTTACGTATGGTGTCGAGTTGGAGGTAACTTTTCAGATACTCCTCCACGGCCTCACCGTAGGTTGTCGCCGCCGTCTCAATGATATCGATCTGCTTGAGGTTTTCGGCTTGCCGCGTGATCTTACGCAGTTCTTTGGTGATCTCCTTGACGCCCTGTACCTGCTCGATGGCATTACGCATGAGTTCCGGGTCACCGGTAGCTTGGGCTCTGAAGTTCGTGATTCGTGCCGCATTCCCTGCCTCGATGACATCATTGACCAAGGTGATCTTTTGCAGACGTTCCTGGAGGTTTGCGCCTTCCTTGCCAAAGTCCTCCTTCATGGCCTCATTCTGCGAGGTCAGAAACGCGGCGCAGTTGTCCATATAGGCGGCGGCGTTGGTATTCATCTTTTTGCCGGCAGTCGTCAGCGTTCCAGTCGTATTCGCGTATGCCTCCATGGCTTCGGCATACTTCTTGGCGGCCGCTTCGATGTTGTCCATCTGATCAATATTTATTTGCTGTCGAGTGATCGGACGCAGTTGCTTTACCTCTTCGTCCACCCCGCGCACCAGCGTCACGGTTTCCTGCAGGAGATTCATGTCGTTCGCCCCTTGGGCCTTGAAATTCTGAACGCGGGCACGCGTACCGCGATCGACAATAGCGGCGACGATTTCGATCTTCTTCTGCCGGTCATCCAAGTCTCTCTTAAAGGCTTCGTTTTGTCCCTTCAGAAATGCATCGCAATTCTGCATATAGGTGGCCGCGTTCTGGTCGAGCTTTGTTCGTTGGGCCGCCATTGCAGCAATGGTCTCTTCTGTTTGCTGCATGAGTGCGGCGTAGGCATCAACGGCGGTTTTTGCTTCCGCGACCTGGCCCTTGAGGGCCTTGAGATACACGGCCTTGTCGGCCAGATCTGACGCCTCTCCGAGATGCTGGTTCACTGCGGCGATCTCTTCTTGAGCCACCTCATAATACGTGTGGTCCTCGGTCAATCCGTAGCCCCGCATCTGATACATCACGCGATTGGATGCGCCGCGAAGATCCGTGGCCACCTTGACCTCCGGAATATACTCGGTCGCGAGTTTGGTCGAATCGGTTTTCGCGGCGAGCATACTCCATGCACCCAAACCACCCAATGCCACGGTGATTAGAATAACCACCGAGAATCCCAGCCCAATGCGCTTTCCGACTGTCATTTGCTTACTCATTGAATTGTTCCTTTCACGAAATGATCATTCCTATTAACAGACATTCGTACTCTCTTTGCGATTCAAAGTTAGGGGGTGTCTCCACCGGTCGCGGACATATCCGACCCTCCTTCCTTTCCTTTCACGATGATATGAGTTGTGTTATGTTTTCTCACGGGTGAGGTGAGAGTTGTTTCGGACCTTCTATCCCTCAGCATGGCTTCATCCTCAGCACCCATGACCCGCCGGATGATCTCTCCCACATTGGCAGCATCCTCCATGAGATGCGCACGTGTGCGGCTCGAGCTTCCCGCCAGTCGCCATGTGATGCCAAGATCGTTCTGTGGATAGTCATAACTGATCGCGGCAGACTCAGCGCAAGGATTGTACATCACCTTGACTTGCGAGAGGAAAAAGCCCTCTTCGACAAGTTTGTCAACAATCGCCAGCAAGGTGTTAAGATGTGTTGCCACCACGACAAACACAACGCGATGCCGTTCACAGCGATAAATATCGAAGCCTTTGATTCTCTTGATCATGGGCCCCAGCAAGTTCGTGTCAGCGGAACCGTACAGCTTGTCCTTCGGGCTGATATGAGCCAGGTACGCAAGTTTACCCGGATAGGCCGCCAGCACTCCCGTACACGTCGATACGCCGAACGTATGGAGCCGTTCTCCCTTGTCGGCCCGTAGAAATTCATCCATGTCTACCCGCAGGGTTTCTCGCGCTGTAAGCGGAGATGAGTCTCTCAGCGGCGCTAAGGGGGCCTCTTTCAAGTATGCCAGAAGCTTATCCGCATAGTACCTGCGGTGCTGGCCATAGTGTTCGGTGACAATCTCATCGACGTCCATTTTCGCTACGACCAACCACTGCGCCCCCAAGAATTCGACCACTTCAAATGAGGTCAACGCGGTATGTCCGCGATAGTCAGTCACAGTGCGATGCCCTTGCTTGTCAGCAAACTTCCTCTGGACGTTCCGGTCGTCCAGGCGTGTCTTCAGAATGGTCGAGGCGCCTTCAAAATTGGACTCGGTCAACATGTATCCTTCCTGATTGACCAGAAATGTCTCGCCGGTCTGCCCAAGATTATCCGTCCAGGCCAAGAGGGTATTGACCTTGTTGATGGCACACTGAAGAATGATCCAACCAATGTGGGCGTCATCCCTGTACACTGGCTCGATAAAGAACGCGGCAGGCTTGGATGACGGTCCATAGTGATGGAAGTCGACAAATGCTTCTTCCTTTGGAAGTTTCCTCAGGCACTGAACCAGAGCATCGCGCGTGCCCTCCCCCTGCCGGAGGTCGGTACTCAGGTCAGCCTCCTTTCGTATCGTGTAGAACACCTTTCCCTGTGTGTCCACAAACAGAATGTCATAAAAAGCGAAGTAGTCCTGGATGTAATAGCCGTCGAAACCCTCCCTTAACTCCGCAACGCGTTTGACAAGAGCCTCCGGTACGGGACCTTTTTCTGTCGCCTCGGAGTACTGAAGGTTGATATCAAAGCAGGCAACGACGAATTTGTCTCTGGACGCCTGAAGGGCCAGAGCATGCATGCGATCGCAGAAACTCCGTAACTGCGCCACCTTCTCTTGCCGAGCATAATCGAGACGAATAAGGGCCCAGTCATAGGGGCTCTTTTCGGCCCACGCCGCGGTGGATAAGGCCAGCAAGGCGAGCAGGATCACCGGTAAGAAGCGGCGACCGTGTCTGCTGTTCCGCAACGAACAAGATGTTTCTCGTATGTGTATTCTCATCTTACACAACTGCATGGTTAACAAGTGGGAGCCTCCTTTCATGTTGTTCTTCCTTGCAACATACCCACGACACACTAAAACTTGAGCTTCAGATCCGCTAACACGACGTCATGGTCGGTTGTGGTATCAGACCTTTCCCTTTCGGCCATGAAGCATGAAACGGCGAACTGCATGTTCTTTGCCAGTTGAACACCCAGGCAGAGGGAATGGCCTTTGACGTTTGTGCCACCGCCAGCGAATGTCGCTTCCGTCAATGCCCCGATAACAGCATCTGCCTCAAGGTCTCTGTAATTGTAGCCGCACTGCCAGCTTCCTGGCTTATCGCACCTGCCAATCGTGGCACCGAACAGGTAGCCGGTGTCTTCCGAGGACTTGGCGGAGGTGTTCTTGAGATAGTCGCCAAAGACCAGGAACGGCAGACCACGCACCGGCAAGCCAACTTCAATAAAACCCTGGGCGATATCAAAGTCGCTGTCGTATACGCCGCCGCTATACTTGTTGCCGTCCCAGCCGCTACCCAATGTGGCTCTGCCCCTGGTATTGCCGTAGTTGAAGTAGCCGGCGCCGGCAGTGACATACTGTCTCTTCACGCTGGGCAGCGTATACGTTGCGCCGCCTTGAAGCGTCCAAAGGCCTGTATCTGCAGCGATCACCCTTTCTTCGACATAGAAACCACCGGCAACACCGAATAGCTCAAGATTGTCGCTGATTGTAGTCTGGTAGGTGACTGCAATACCCTCGGGGTTCACATCATAGTCGAACATCAAATCACTGTTCCCTGCCCGAAAGAAGGGATTCTTGATCTTACCACCGAGTATTCTTAGCCCGTCTGCAGCGTCAGGGTGGCAATCGAAAAACGCCAGATCCAACCAGATATTCTTGCTTGAGAAGGCTTCATCCAAATCCTGATTGGTGGATGTCGGAGAATCGTTGTTTCCACTGGCCAGTCGGAGGGTCACGTCGAAATCATCGTTGACTTTGGCTTTGAACCCAGCACGAATACGGATTCGGTGACGATTGCGATCGTCCACTTGGCTCTCATCATCCATCCACTCATGACGGTAGCGAAAATCCCCAAACAACGTAAAACGGTTGATCCACGCAGGAGGTAACTCTTGAGGCTTCTCTTCAAGCACTTGGCCCTGAGATCCAAAGTCCTTTCCTGAATCTTCCGGTATACCGTGTTCCGCCTTGAGGTCAGCGAGTTCCTCGTGGACCGAACTGAGTTGGGCTTCAAGTTTCCGAATCTTCTCGTCAATCTCCGTTGTGGCCAATGTCCCTGACCCCGTGGTCACAGTAAGCAAGAACACGACTCTCAATAACAGGCGACATTCAATCATCATTTTCTTTCCCCGCCGGCCTAGTCGCACGCTCTTGAACAACTCAAACGTCACAGGTGGTTGACCAAGGCTTCCGAAACCCAGACATCCTCGGAAGCCACCGAAATCCCTAGGTATCTTCACACATGCCCCGTTCTTTCCCGCATCCCAAGAGCACTCTGATCGACGGCGACCTAGGCCTGTGGCGGTTCCTTCATCTGCCCCGACACGATTCAACTCCCAATGCTCTCAGCAGAAACTTTCGACGTTGTCACCCGCTAGTACCTTGTCGATATCCAGTAGAATCTTAACGGCGTCACCAACCTTACCCATGCCAAGAATGAAGTCTGTACGGACCGATCCCCCAAACTGGGGGGTTTCTTCGATGCTGTCGCCGGCTATGTCCAACACTTCCTGAACGCGGTCAACGACGATCCCCACACTGCATTGCTGGCCGCCCTGGACGATTTCGACGACAATAATACAGCTTTGCTCGGTGACCTCGGCGGTCTCCATGCCGAATTTGGCGCGTAGGTCGATCACCGGAATGACCTGACCCCGCAGGTTGATGACACCCTTGACGTGGTGCGGGGTCTGAGGGACCGCCGTGACATCAATGTAGCCGATGATCTCGCGGACCTTCAGAATCTCTAGACCGTACTCCTCGGCCCCCAGAGAGAAGGTCAGGTACTTACCTTCCTTCTCTGCAACTGCTTGGTTCAGTTGTTCAACTGCTGTTTCAGCCATGATCGAGTCCCTTAATACTGCTCCACATATATCTAGTTACGAGAGACACTACAACGCGGAGGGAGTGCCGCAGTTGTCTCACATTGCGATGAAACCTTGCGGGGTCCCATGGACCCGGGTTGTTTGCATAATCCCAACTGTCTTGCCTTGCATCGTATGGCCTCGGGAGAGTGACCTAATCTGTCGGCGAGTTCGCGCGCCGCGTGGTAAGGATATAACTCCTTGAGCCTTTGCACGTCCTCCCGCGACCAATGGCGATATTGAACCAGCCCAATTTCGCGTGCCTTCTTGGCCGTCGCGGCACGTGTGCGTCCCAGTTCCCTGGCGATCACATCCAAATCAATCTCGCCATATGCGTTTCTGAGAAACCGGATTTCATCTCGTGTCCAATTGGGTACTTTGGCCTCAAGTCCCAGAGTAATCGCTCTGGCCTTCACCGCCAATACGGTCCGTCCCAACCGTTGGGCCAATCGGTTGTAGCTCCGTTCCTGATGGGAGTCTCGCAGGAGTCGATCCTCCGCCTCGCTCCAGAACTCCATCTTGCGAAGCTTTAGCCTCCGCGCTTTCATCTTTACGGCATCGTGGCTTCTGCCGATCTTCTCGGCGATGGCCTCATAAGGCATGACAGGGTATAGCATTCGGAGCAACGCTATCTCACGATGCGACCAGGGGCAGCCTTCGCTTTGCTGTCGCTGATAGCCCCCGCCATGATCCCTCGTCAGTCCAAGACCCCGGGCCTTGCCGGAGATCGCCCACTCGGATCTGCCGAACCGGTTCGCCAAGTCTCGGTTGTTGTGGGTCGGATACAATTCACAGAGCAGTTCTTCTTCGCCAGTCGTCCACGGCGTACCCGCTCGATGTCTTCGCTTTGTTTTCTTGACTCTTCGCATGGCATCATCCTGTGACGCCACCACACTGCAACCAGGCAAACCGCTCGGGGCCTCCGAGGCATCTGCACAATCTCCTCGTCCTTGACATGTCAGAGCATTGGAACGGGTGACGAGGAGGGACACTGTTGTCCGCCTTCCTTGACTCGTAGCATCGTGGAGACCGCCACTTGGAACGGAACAGCCAATTCGGTGCTGGGGTAAAGCGTATTCCATGCAATTTCACCGGTATAATTCCGACACAGTATCAAGCCATCCATCTATTGTCCCAAAGCACTCTCTGCTGCAGTTCGCACGATGGGCTTTCAGTCCGTCGGAATCACGTCCGTCGGGTGGCCTTGAGAGACAAATCGTCTCATTGCAGACGGAGTACAACCACGGCTTTGCTAGTTCTGACCAAGATGGCCCCAGGGAGGATACAGCTTTCGCGGGAATGACCCGGCATTTCTTTGGTATTGAAAGGAGAGGTGTATCACAGGACGGCATGGCCCCGTGACAGATCCTTGAGGTGTGGATTACTTACGTGGAACGATTGGCGCGAGTCGCTAAAAGCAAACCGGTCTTGCAGAGCAGAAGCAACAACTGGGCATTTGACTCCACGCCCATTTTCCCACGCAGACTGGAGGTATGCCAATCGATGGTCTTGCGACTGACACAGAGTTCATACGCAATGGCCTTCGGGCTCTTTCCAAGCCCCAAATGCTCCAGAACCTCTCGTTCCCGGGAGGTGAGTGCATCGAGCTTTTTTCTGATGTGCCGTGCGGTCGTTATCTGTTCCAGTCGCATCGCATCTTTCTGAAGGATGTCGTGAACCATATCCAGAAGTTCCTGGTCGCTGAACGGCTTCTCAACGAAATGAGAAGCCCCTCTCTTGAGCGCCTTGACCGCCATGGGCACATCTCCATAACCGGTTAAAAACACAACGAAAAGGTCACTGCCTTTTCGAATCAATTCCTCCTGGAGTTTCAATCCCCCCATGCCCGGCATCCGAACATCCAGAAGCAGGCATCCATGCCAGGTGGGTTCATAGGCATCCAAAAATGCCTCCGCCGACGCAAAGCATCGTGTAGCAAGGCCAACGCTTGCCAAAAGTTCCTTAATTCCATTTCGCACGGCCTCGTCGTCATCGACAACAAACACCGTGGGCTCGGTCTCCGACATTCTGCAGTCTCCTGAGAAGCGAACGATTGCTGTTCCATGTATTCACCCACCTAATAAAATTGTCGGCTTTACGCCCTTTTTAGCGGCACTTTTTTACACTCTTTTTTGTCTTGATTACCACGCTTGAGTCGTCCTGTGGTTCTCCAGGGGGTGCCATTGGCAGCGTCAGAACAAATGTCATGCCGCCATCTGAATTCCGTTTCGCCTCCAGCATTCCGTCATGCATCTCCATGATGCTGCGGCTAATCGAGAGACCAATCCCCAATCCCGTAGGTTTGGTCGTAAAGAAGGGCTCAAACAGCCGAGACATATTTCCCTTCGAGACCCCCGTTCCAGTGTCAGACACAATCACTTCTACCTGGTTCGCTTCCGAGACCTTTGTTTCAACGGTTACACGGCAGAGCGAACCGCTCTGTTCCGTGGCCTCCACAGCATTCTGCAAGAGGTTCACAAGAACCTGCTCAATTTGAATCGCGTCGGCATAGATTACGGTTTTCTCGTTCTCTAAGTTGAGCTTCAATCTTATGTTCCTATGTCGGAACTCCCACTGTAGAAGAGAAACCGCATTCGTAATGGGCTCTCCAAGATTGACCCTGCGCAGATTGGGCTGGTGCCGCCGGGCAAACCTTCTGACCTGTTTCATGATTTCCCTGGCGCGCAGCGCCTGTTCCTGAATCAACCTTTGATTCCGAGCCATGCGGGCCAGATCCGGCATAGGAGACTCTGCATGCCGCAGGCAAGCTCCCCCGTAACTGATGATAGCAGACAATGGCTGGTTGAGTTCATGAGCAAGCTCCGTCACCATTTCCCCCAATGTACTCAGGCGAGACAGGTGAAGCATCTCCGCCTCTCTTTGCGTGGCCTGTTTTTGTATTTCCACAAAGTTGGTGATGTCTTCGACCGTCCCGTCGTGAAACAGCACGGTGCCGGACTTATCCAAGACGACTCGAGCATTCTCGCGCACCCAGATACTCTGTCCTCGTCGGGTAGTCCAGTTCGATTCGATTCCCCTCAGCTCTCCATGGCTTTTCAACTGTTCTCTGAACCAGGATCTGGGCGGATCGGCACCGAAACTCTCTTCCTCCAGGTTGCGTTGGGCCAGTTCCTCAAAACTTTCACAACCGAGCATGCGTAGGAGCGCCGGATTGGCGGAAACGATCCGACCGTCGGGCGTGGTTCGGTAGATCCCAAGAACAGAGTTTTCGTAAAGATTGCGAAACCACTCTTCGCTTTCGCGGATTCTCTTTTCGATCAGCCTTTGCTTAGTGACGTCCGTCGCGATGCCACACAGAGCAATGGGTTGGCCATTGTGATCGTAGACCAATTGAGTACGGCAATCCATGATCCTCTCACGGCCATCGGCAGCGTAGTTTACGACTTCTCCACACCATGAACCGCCGTCTTGGGTCTTTTCGATAATCTCTCGCTGGGTGACGCCTTGGGCCGGGTCCTCCCCGTACAATGCCACATTCTGCCCAATCAACTGCTCACGAGTGCGCCTCAGGGATGTGACCACTGCTCTATTGACATAGGTGATATTTCCGGAGAAATCGGTGACTGTAACGCGATCCTGAATCTGGTCCAGCACGAGAGCCCGTAGTCTGAGTTGTTCCTCCGCTTGGACGCGAGCGGTGATATCTTGTCCCGAGCTGAGCGTTCCAACGATGGCGCCTGCCTCGTCCCTTAGGACCGTATTGTGCCATTCAATCAGTCTCTCCTCGCCGTCATTACAGACGACAGAACCATCCAAACGCTTATACAACTCCACACGCCCCGCCGTGATCTCTGAAAAAACCTTTCGTTTGTGGGCCTTTACCCGCTCGGGCAGGAATGTCTCGAACCAGTCCTTTCCGAGGATTTCATCTTCACAAAAGCCGAGAACGCGACATCCTTTCTTGTTAACGAGAGTCACGCGTCCCTTCTTGTTGAGGGCAACCAGCATTACCTCAGCAATATCCAAGTACTGCTGAGCCCTGTCTCGTTCAAACCGTATGGTGTTTTCGGATGTTTTGCGGTCGGTAATATCCAACGCCGCGAACGTAACCGCCTTTGACAGGTCGTTGGGATGGAGAGGCGTTGCACGGAACAGCACATCGATGAGCTTGCCATCTTTCCGTCTAAATCTTGCCTCAACTGTCCCTGTGCCTCTTTCGCGGATTTGTCTGTATATCTCCTGGCCTACACGGTCGTAATCCTCATCCGTTGCATATAGCATCCGCGCATTCCGGCCCTCGAGTTCTTCTTGGGAATAGCCAACCATCACGCACATTTGCGCGTTCACTATCGTCAGCACGCGACCTGACACCACCCCGATGCCGACGGGAGCGGCACGGAAGATGCTTTGGAGCCACGCCTCACTTTGCTCCAAGGCCGCTATGAATCTTTGGCGGTCGGTAATATCCTGGACCGTGCCGACTGCATAGAGCGGCTTGCCCTCGGCATCGAATTTGAGTAGCGCTTTTTCCCGCACCCATTTCACCGTTCCATTGGCGATAATGCGGTGTTCGATATCGTAAGGGCCACCCTGCAATGCGTCTGACCAAACCTGTTTTACATAGGACAGATCATCGGGATGCACGTTTCTGAGGAAATCATCCTCCTGCATGCGTTGCCCAATAGGCAGACCAAAAATCTTGTATGTCTCATCCGACCAAGCCACTTGGCAGGTGTCCATATCCAGGTGCCAACTGCCGACACAGGCTACCTCCAGGGCTTTTTCGAGCTTCAATTCGTTCTCTCTTAGCGTTTCTTCCGCCTCCTTGCGTCTTGTGATGTCAACATAGGCGACTTGTATCGCCGGGAAACCCTGGTACTGAATACGGCTGGCGTGTGACTCCAACCAGCGCACGTTTCCGTCCTTATGAATAATCCTGAATTCATAGGGCCCAGGCTGGAGTATACCCGCCAGCCAATCACGGCGTCGGCTCCAAACCGCCGTGCGGCCCTCCGGATGAATCAAGGCTCGGACTTCCTCAGCGGACATGGCCTTCAGTTCATCGACGCTATATCCCGTGATGTCCGCCATCCTCTGATTGGCGAACACCATCCGTTTATCCTGGATGATGGCAAGACCTTGCGCGGAGTTATCTACCAGCGCTCGGTAAGCTTCCGCAATCTGAGCGCATTGGGTATTCGCATGCTCGAGCCTGGCCAGTTTGGAACATAGCGAACGAATGTCTTCGGTTTCTGTACGGTTTGGCCTGCTCACTCTGTCACCTCGCCTATGCTCTGTCATCGCTTAAGCCACCAAGAGAATGTACGAACAGCCCAACTTCGCAGCGGAGGAGATCCACTGCGCCAGCACCTCGCACGTATGCAATCCAGAAGTTAGCATTCTGTATTTGGCCACCACGCTTGTCGTTAAGAGTCTGTCGCTACAAGCAACGTCCATCGTGGTCATCGTCCCTGCTAACATGCTGCGTGAACAATCTCCCCGTACCCGCAGTTTGGATAGACTACCGCCCAGCGTGCGAGTCACGCGCGACCAGGGCCTCCTGGGCCATCACCCCACGATCGGCTCTCTGATGGAACAAATATCACTTGCGCCAGCGACCACACTTGGTTTTGAAAAACTGTCTTTGTCATAACGGTTGTCACCGCCGCATTGTGACCACTCCTCGTGACGGAAGCAAGGGTTTTCACCTTGGTCCGTGATGTCTGACGCTGGGCTATATACGTTCGAACGCGGACAAGTTGGGTCTGCCCTGTCAAGATAGAACCGAACTGCCTAAAACTGCCAACGCACATCATAACCACATTCACAGTCAGATTCAGATCGGCACATGCTGGCAAGGATTCTTCACTCCATCACCCTGGATTCACAGGTCCACGACCAAGAACAGTTTGGGACACCGCGCTTTTGGAATGCATGAACGTCTGCACAAATGTCCGGTCAAAATAGCCCCATGACTTGGTGCAACACAACGAGCATACTCGAACGCTCGTCACAGCCACTCCCCCACGGGCAGCGTGTCAACTGCCTCGCGCAAAACAGGATCAACGTTGGTGTAAACGTCGTTTGTCAGTCGTGGAGTGGAGTGTTCCAGCAACCTCTGAGTTACAGCAGTCGACACTCCCCGCTGGGCCAGCAGAGACGCAAATGTCTTCCTCAAGTCATGGAATTTCAGTTCGGACATTCTGACTCTTTCTCGCACTCTGTTCCATTTCTTGGAAGTGAATCGATCGGCAAGAAGCAGCTCTTGCCCATTTGGAAACGTAGCAACATAGTTGGAGAGTTCTGTCATAGCCTGTTCTGGAATTGGGCGTTCCGGCATTGCTTTCCCTGCCTTCCGATTTCGGGTAGCGATGGTGTCTCGATCGAAGTGGATATCGCCAATGCATATGGCTTCGATATCGCCGCGTCTGAGCCCTGTCGTCACTGCCAGTAGCACCCTCAAATGCACGGTCGGATAGCGTTCAGTGGCAATGAGGAGGTCCCTTACCGGCCTAGCAGGCTGTTGAAAAAGTTTATTTGACCGGTGGTGTTATATGGACATGAGGTTTGTGAGATCCTATAGTTGGCGCAAGCTGTCATGGAGGATCTTGCATGTCGATGAGCCGACGCCCAACACAACGCCAACAGGAGCTGTGGATCAACACGACGGACGTTGTCACGCCGGCCGGTCACCCGTTTTACCGGCGTCTGAACCAACTGTTAGAGCGGCATCAGTTCGATCCGTTCGTCGAAGAACGTTGTGAGCCGTTCTAT